>OFEY01000138.1_pt1 | contig 73117 bp, 69 predicted proteins | sample 1521251 | NCBI WGS metagenome assembly OFEY01 (sample SAMEA3504100, study PRJEB24116) | mouse gut metagenome | biome: mouse gut; feature: mouse-associated habitat; material: faeces | place: Denmark | collected 2011
TCGACTGAAAGTATGCTCTCAGACAATATAAAATAATTTCCACGACTTACTTAGAGTATTGATTGTTGTGAATCTATTTTGTATGAGGTATCTATCATATGAAGAATGTGGGGATGTGGTGTTTGGGGGAATGGTATAAAGGGAAGTGGTTTCCTGCCGGAGCATTATTACATACAGGCGACGCATAGGAAGGATGCATGCCTTTGGAGGCTTTCCATCTCGGCTTGTTGCATCATGTTGTATATTATATGCTTGAAAATTTGCAGATTAAGCGCCTTTGTTATTATATTTGCGGTGGAAGTTGTTATCGTGCGTTAAAATATCGAGTACATCATTAAAAACATTTTATCATGGAAACGCAGATTTTTATTAAATATATTATGCTATGAAACAGATTTTTGGATTTGTGCCTGCTGCAGCTGTGTGCTGTTTGCTGGTTACGGGTTGTTCGAATGAGAACGATGTGAACGAACCTGGGGTCGAGCTGGTGATTGACCCTGTTGAACAGGTGGAATATACGGTGGCTGAGAAAAACGCGGTAGCCGCCACCCAGGGGTTTGATTATGATTTTTTGAAAGCGGTCTGTGCGTCGGAAAGCTATGATGTGAATGTTGTCGTGTCGCCGTTGAGTGCGCAGATGCTTCTTTCCATGATGGCCAATGTTACTGATGCGTCGAGCACGGCGGAGATTACCCGGGCGTTGGGGTGTGACGATGTTTCGTCGTTGAACAGTTTTAACGGCAAATGCCTGAGGGTGCTGCCTCATGTTGATGCTTCAACTAAAATAGCATTGGCAAATTCCGTATGGTTTCATAATGCCTACACTATGAATCAAGCTTTCGTGGCAACGGCAAATGACTTTTATGATATGGAAGTGTTCGGGCGTGATTTTGATGTGGCCGGGCCGGTTGTGGATGAGGTAAATGGTTGGTGCAATAAAAAGACATCCGGCCTGATTCCGAATATCATTAATGGGCTTGACGGTGTGTCGATAATGATTAATGCCCTTTATTTCAAAGGTGAATGGGCCAACCCGTTTGATGAGGCCGAAACAGAGATGAAGGATTTCAACGGGCAGGCCGGTGTTGCCAAGGTGAAAATGATGCATAAAAAGGGGATGCAGCATTATGCCGTGAATAATGATTATGAAGCAGTGAAGCTCGAACTTGGAAACGGGGCTGTTTCAATTGCCTTTGTCCTTCCCGAAGAAGGGAAAGATATGGATGTGTTTATGAAGGGATTCGATTATGTGGCGTTTAAGAACGAGCGTTACAGCGACAGGGTGATTGACCTTTCATTGGTGAAATGCAACCTGGCGCCCGGAAAATTCGACTTGCAGACTGCGTTGATGTCGCTCGGAGTAAATGGGGTGTTTGCTCCCGGTCAAATCTCGTTGTTTGAGGAGGCATTGGATGGTCAGTTCAGAATTTATCAAAAATCGGCTGTGGAATTTAGCGAAAAAGGTGCCGAGGGTGCTTCCGTTACATGGAACACCGAGGTGATTGCACCCGGTGCCGGGGATGTTGCAGAGGTTCCAGTAGTGACTTTCAACCGCCCATATCTTTTCTTTATTACAGAGGCTCAGACCGGCGTATGCCTTATGGCCGGTCGCGTGATGAACTTCTGAGGATAAAATCTATGGTCGTCTGTCATGGTGACAGATGACGTTGAATAGAGGTTGTGAGGGTTTAATTTGTTTTTGGTAGACGACTTAGTAGTCAATTTCTGATTAATAGTCAATTTCTGACATCTCGAAATCAGGGGTTAATGTCAGTCTGGGTTGTCCCGCCAATTAGATATGCAGGGAAAAATGAAAGCGTTGTGTCAGGATGTGGAATCTTGACACAACGCTTTTGAATGGGGGAGGGGATGTTATCAGGGGTTTACGAGGTTGTGGCCGGTCATTTCGGCAGGCTGGGGTATGCCCATGATGTGGAGGATGGTCGGGGCTACGTCGGCGAGGATGCCGTTTTCAACTGTGGCGGCCTTGTTGTCGGTTATGTAGACGCATGGCACGGGGTTGAGCGAATGGGCGGTGTTGGGTGTGCCGTCGGGATTGATGGCGTTGTCGGCGTTGCCATGGTCGGCGATTATGATTGCCTCATAGCCGGAGGTCTTGGCAGCCTCGATGGTGTCGCGCACGCAGTCGTCAACAGCCTTGACAGCCTTTTCGATTGCCTCGTATATGCCGGTATGGCCTACCATGTCGCCGTTGGCGAAGTTCACCACGATGAAGTCATATTTCTCGCTGCGGATGGCCTCGACGAGTTTGTCTTTGACTTCATAGGCGCTCATTTCAGGCTTAAGGTCGTAGGTGGCCACTTTGGGGGAGGGGACGAGGATGCGGTCCTCCCCTTCGAATTCGGCTTCGCGTCCGCCGTTGAAGAAGAATGTCACATGGGCGTATTTCTCTGTTTCGGCAATGTGGAGCTGGTGCTTGCTTTCCTTTGCGAGATATTCGCCGAGGGTGTTCTGCACGTTCTCTTTGGGGAATAGGATATGTACGCCGGTGAACGATGCGTCGTAAGGGGTCATGCAGTAGTATTGCAGGCCGGGGATGGTGGCCATGCCTTCCTCGGGCATGTCGTGCTGGGTGAGCACCACTGTTAGTTCCTTTGCGCGGTCGTTGCGGTAGTTGAAGAATATCACTGCATCGCCGGGTTTGATTGTGCCGTCGACGGTGGAGTTGTTGACGGGCTTTACGAATTCGTCGGTAACGTCGGCATCGTAGCTTTCCTGCATGGCCTGCACCATGTCGGCAGCCTGTTTCCCTTCACCTTTCACAAGGAGGTCGTAGGCCACTTTCACACGGTCCCAGCGTTTGTCGCGGTCCATGGCATAGTAGCGGCCGACTACGGAAGCGATTACGCCTGCGCTGTTCTTGCAGTGTTCGGTGAGTTGCTCGATGAAGCCTTTGCCTGAACGGGGGTCGGTGTCGCGTCCGTCCATGAAGCAGTGGAGGTAGACTTTTTCAAGGCCGTATTCCTTGGCGATGTCGCAAAGTGCGAAGATGTGTTCGAACGATGAGTGAACGCCTCCGGTGGATGTCAGACCCATGAAATGGATTGCCTTATCGTTGTTTTTTGCATAGGAGAAGGCGTTTTTGATTTCGGGGTTGTCAAGAATCGAGCGGTCGGCGATGGCTTTGTTTATTTTCACGAGGTCCTGGTAGACAACGCGGCCTGCGCCGATGTTGAGGTGGCCTACTTCGGAGTTGCCCATCTGCCCGTCGGGGAGGCCGACGTTTTCGCCTGATGCCTGTAGCTGGGAATGGGGGTATGTTTCAATCAGATGATTCCAATATGCGGGATGTGCCGAGTAGATGGCGTTGCTTTTGGTGTCGGCGCCGATGCCCCACCCGTCGAGAATCATTAGTAATGCTTTATGTGCCATTAGTTTTTTTGAGTTATAGGTTTGAAGTTGATAAGTTGTAGGCGTGCTTGAATTTTTGCTCAATATCCCATTTAAGAGGTGGCTTGCAACTCATTTGAAATGTAATGGGATGCAACAGCAACCGGCGGATTGCTGCCGGTTGCTGTTGCAAGTTGTTATTTTGATGCTTCGGGCATTTTCATTTCGTGGCGTTTACTTCTGAACGGGGCATCCGGCACATTTCTGCTGGATTTCCTTGAAGAAGTCGTTGCCTTTGTTATCAACAAGAATGAAGGCCGGGAAGTTTTCCACTTCGATTTTCCAGATGGCTTCCATGCCGAGTTCGGGATATTCGAGGAGTTCTACTTTTTTGATAGAATCCTGTGCCAGGATTGCAGCCGGGCCTCCGATTGAGCCGAGGTAGAAGCCGCCGTTGTTTTTGCAGGCATCTGTGACCTGCTGGCTGCGGTTGCCTTTGGCAATCATAATCATCGAGCCTCCTGCTTTTTGGAACTGGTCGACGTAGGAGTCCATGCGTCCGGCGGTGGTTGGGCCGAAGGAGCCTGATGCCATACCTTCGGGGGTTTTGGCCGGGCCGGCGTAGTAGATGGGGTGATGCTTGAGATATTCCGGCATCGGTTCGCCGTTGTCGAGGCGTTCTTTGATTTTGGCGTGGGCGATGTCGCGACCAACGATTATGGTGCCGTTGAGCGACAGGCGTGTTGCCACGGGGAACTTGTCGAGTTCGGCGAGGACTTCGCTCATGGGGCGGTCGAGGTCGATTTTCACAGCATCGCCTTCGCCTGCGTTGCGCAGCTCTTCGGGAATCAGTTCGCCGGGGTTGGCGTCGAGTTTCTCAATCCAAAGACCCTCTTTGTTGATTTTTGCTTTCACGTTGCGGTCGGCCGAGCAGCTTACGCCCATGCCGATGGGGCAGGATGCGCCGTGGCGCGGCAGGCGGATTACGCGTATGTCGTGTGCGAAATATTTGCCTCCGAACTGTGCACCGAGGCCGATTTGCTCCGATGCTTTTTTAAGCTCGTTTTCCAGCTCGATGTCGCGGAATGCGCGGCCATATTCGTTGCCTGTGGTAGGCAGGTTGTCGTAATATTTGATTGAAGCCTTCTTGACTGTCTCGAGGTTCTTTTCGGCAGAGGTGCCGCCGATTACGAACGCGATATGGTAGGGTGGGCAGGCGGCTGTGCCGAGTGTTTTCATTTTCTCGACCAGGAATGGCACAAGGGTCTTGGGGTTGATGATGGCCTTTGTTTCCTGATATAGGTAGGTCTTGTTGGCGGAGCCGCCACCTTTTGCAACGAATACGAAGTGGTATTCGTTTCCTTCTTCGGCATGGATGTCGATTTGTGCCGGGAGGTTGCAGCCGGTGTTCACCTCGTCATACATGTTGAGGGGGGCGTTCTGCGAGTAGCGGAGGTTATCGGTGGTGTAGGTGTCGTAAACCCCTTTCGAGAGTTTTTCGGCATCGTCACAGCCGGTGTAGACGCACTGGCCTTTTGCGCCGTGAACTATGGCTGTGCCTGTATCCTGGCAGAACGGGAGCTGCCCTTTGGCTGCCACTTCGGCGTTGCGGAGCATGGTCAGGGCAACATATTTGTCGTTTGGCGATGCTTCGGGGTCGGAGAGGATTTTGGCCACCATCTTGTTGTGTTCGCGGCGGAGCATAAAGGCGTTGTCGTGAGTGGCCTGTCGCGCAAGCACGGTGAGTGCTTCGGGGTCAACTACGAGGAATTCATGCCCACCCCAGTTCTCGGTCTTTACATATTCCGACGTAAGGTGGTAATACTCAGTTGTATCAGGCCCTAACGGGAACATTTCCTGATAGTGAAACGGTTTTGTTGCCATATATCGTTAAAAGGTTGATTTCTTTGTTGCAAAGATACGGATTCGGCCTTGGATTGGCAAATTGCAGTGAACGGAATTAACGATATTCCGGATGAAAAATTGCTATAAAAAAGCCAGAGAGGGTGTGTCATAATGGCTCATCTGGGTCGTCGCTTGTGGGATTCGGCTTCGGTCATTGACCTCGGTCAACTCCCTTCAGCCTCACCCGCAAGCTCCTACCATCTGAACCATTCTGACAGCACCCTCGCCATCCGGGCGAAAACCACGGCGGTGTGCCAAAATATTGAATTTTGACACACCGCCGGTCGGCAGGATGTGTTGTGGGGTTATTTGGTGGATTTGGTGAAGGTGAGGTCGGTGTGGTTGATTTCGCAACGCATTATGGAACCTTCGATTTTTATGTCGTCGATTTCGGTGATGTTTGAGAATGCATTCTGCGCGGCGCGGTTAATCTGCTGGGTGGCGAGGATGGCTGCGCCCGGTTTTAATTTTTCAACCAGGGGTGCGGAGGTCGCGGTCGCGATGTTGTAGTTCAGCTTTACGGCATCGGGGTCGACATTGACGTTCATCGAGGTGGCATCGAGGCTGATTGTCAGTTCGTCGTCATCTTTTGCCTGGTAAACGCCGGTTATGGTTGCTACCCCGCTTGCTGTAATCTGGAGGGGTGTCACAATTGAGTCGTTCGACTGCATGGTGTTTTCCACCGTGATCATGGCGGTCATGGTGACTGAGCCTTCGGTGTCGGCGGCGCCTTTGGTGAATTCAAGCGTCCTTACCATGGATGCGGATGCGGCACCGGTATCGAGCATTTTTTCAGGATTCCCGGTCCATTTCCCTTGCACCGATTCGGCAAGTTTCGCCTTGGTGTCGCATGCGGTCATGAGGGTGAGCATACCGGCCACTGCGGCGGTTGCGCAAATCACGGAGGTAAATTTTTTCATAATGAATTATTTAGGGGTTTGAATTATTTTTAATACGTTATAACATGATAACATTCCGGGTGTGTAATCGTTCACGGATATTTTTCAAACGTCGTAAAAAGTATTAAAACATGTTTTCCCGGTGGTGTTATCGGTCGTATTTGTTGGCAGGGTGTCCCCGATTGCCTAACTTTGCCATGACGGCATGTTGACTGCCCGCGTTTATAATAGACTTTTACAAAATCCTTATGTCTGACCTTGGAAAAAACTCCCTTAATGATTGTGGCTGCGATAATGCGGATGGCGAAAAGCCGGTTCGCCGCCACCGCCCCGGCCTTTTGCCTAAGATTATCATCGCAATAGCACTCGGCATCGGGGCCGGATATTTCTGCCCGCTGTGGTGCGCGCGCCTTATGGCCACGTTCAATGCCGTTTTCAGCCAGTTTCTCGGCTTCTGCATCCCGTTGATTATACTTGGTTTCGTGGCACCTGCCATTGCCGATATCGGGGCGCGTGCGGGGAAGATGCTTGTGGCCACGGCATTGCTGGCCTATGTGTTCACATTGTTTGCCGGATTCCTGTCGTATGCCACCGGGGTGATGTTCTTCCCTTCGATGATTTCGGCTGAGGAATATGTGGCGGAAACATCGCATGCGGTGTCAATAGCGCCATATTTCACTATCGAGATGCCACCGCTGATGTGCGTCATGTCGGCACTTGTGGCAGCCTTTATCCTGGGGCTTGGAGGGGCGTTCCTGCAAACCGATGCGCTGAAAAACCTTTTAGGGGAATTCCGGGAGATTATAACCAAGGTTATAGCCAAGGTCATTATCCCGTTGCTCCCGGTTTATATATTCGGCATTTTCCTGAATATGACGGTGACGGGTGAGGTGGGGTCGATACTCTCGACGTTCATCAAGATTATCGCTGTGATTTTCGGGTTGCATGTTTTTGTGCTGGTATTCCAATATTGCGTCGCAGCACCGTTTTCACGCGGCAGCCGCAATCCTTTCAAGCTGTTGTGGTCGATGATGCCGGCCTATTTCACAGCCCTTGGCACTCAATCGTCGGCAGCCACGATTCCCGTAACCCTTGAGCGCACCATCGCTATGGGGGTGGACAAGGATGTGGCTGGCTTTACGGTGCCGTTATGTGCTACCATCCATATGTCGGGCAGCACCCTCAAGCTGGTGGCGTGTGCTTTGGCCTTGATGATTGCCAACGGGCTGCATTTTGATTTCGGTATGTTCGCGGGGTTCATAGCCATGCTCGGCATCACTATTATAGCCGCGCCAGGTGTGCCTGGCGGTGCCGTTATGGCCGCCCTCGGCCTGTTCACTTCCATGCTTGGGTTTTCGGAATCGGATTGCGCCCTGATGATAGCCCTCTATATCGCCATGGATAGTTTCGGCACTGCCTGTAACGTGACCGGCGACGGCGCCATATCCGTTATAATAGGGCGTCTGTTCGGTGGGAAGGGATGTTGCTGATTATGAGGGTGCGTCATAATGGCTCACCTTCAAGCTCCTACCATCTGAACCATCCTGACATCACCCTCGCCATCCTGGCAAAAAGCAAGGCGATGTGCCAAAATTCAATATTTTGACACATTGCCTGTTTTGTAGGGGAATGCGATGTTTTCTTGCCGTTATCCCGATGGTCACGGCATGTTATTCTTCGCCGAGCATGGCCAGGAATCCGGCTTCGTCAATGATGGGGATTCCCAGGGCGGTGGCTTTTTCGAGTTTGGAAGGCCCCATGTTTTCTCCTGCGAACACATAGTCGGTTTTTTTAGAGATTGAGCCGACATTTTTGCCGCCATTGCGTTCAATCATGGCTTTGTATTCGTCGCGTGAATGGCGTGAGAATGTGCCGCTGATTACGAATGATTTTCCGCCTAGAATGTTGGTCTGTCCCTCGTCGCTTACTTCAGGCATCGACATCTGTAGCCCGGCAGCCCGAAGCCGTTCTATGATTTCGCGGTTAAGCGGGTTGGCGAAATATTCCACGATGCTGTCGGCTATTCGGGGCCCTATATCCTTGGTGGCTGCAAGCTCTTCGCGCGATGCCGCCATGAGCCTGTCGATATCGGGGAATGCCCGTGCAACTTTTTTCGCCACGGTGTCGCCTACGAACGGTATGGAAAGGGCGTAGATAACGCGGTCGTAGGGTACGCTTTTCGATGCCTCCAGTCCCTCCATTACTCGTTCGGCACTTCGCGGCCCGAAACCTTCGAGGTTGAGAAGTTGCGCGGGACGAAGGTCGTAGAGGTCGGCAATGTTTTTCACCAGCCCGTTGTCGAACAGCTGTTGGGCGGTTTCCTCACCGATGCCGTCGATGTTCATCATTTTGCGGCCTACGAAATGCTCCACACGTCCGGCAATCTGGGGCGGGCATCCGAATTTGTTAGGACATTGCCATGACGCCTCCCCCTCGATTCGTATCAGCGGGGTGCCGCATGCGGGGCAGTGGCTTATGAATTTGACCGGCAAGGCGTCCTTTTCGCGGTCGGCCTCGCTGACGCCGGTGATTTTAGGTATTATCTCGCCCCCTTTTTCCACATAAAGCATATCATGTTCGTGGATGTCGAGGTTCTTGATTATATCTTCGTTATGGAGCGATGCGCGTTTCACTATAGTGCCCGACAGCAACACCGGCTCAAGATTCGCCACAGGGGTGACAATGCCCATTCGCCCCACTTCGAACGATACGAAGCGCAGGCGCGTCAATGTGCGCTCGGCGGGGAATTTATATGCTATAGCCCAACGTGGTGACTTTGCCGTGAAGCCCAGGTTGAGCTGTTGGCGGAGCGAGTTTACCTTCAGCACCAGGCCGTCGGTGGCAACAGGGAGTTCGTGGCGTGCCTCGTCCCAGTGGCGGATGAATCCGTCGACTGATTCGAGCGAGTCAAGCAACGTCATTATTCCCGATACTTTGAAGCCCCACGAACGTGCCGCCATCATGTTTTCATAATGGTTGTCGGAGGGGAGGCCCGGTCCAAGCAGGTAATAGAAATAGGCATCCAGCCCGCGTCGGGCCACTTCGCGCGAATTGAGGGTTTTGAGAGTCCCGGCAGCGGCATTGCGCGGGTTTGCGAACAGGGGTTCTTCGTTGAATGCCCTGTCCTGGTTCAGGCGGTCGAACGCACTCCACGGCATCAGTATCTCGCCTCGGATTTCAAAGAAATCAGGCCATCCCGACCCTTGCAGTTGCAGGGGGATGCTGCGTATGGTCTTTATGTTTTCTGTAACGATGTCGCCACGCTCTCCGTCGCCGCGTGTCACGGCACGCACCAGGCGTCCGTGTTCGTAGATCAGGGAGATTGATGTGCCGTCGAATTTCATTTCCCCGACCACGCTGAAAGCCTCACCTTCGAGGGCTGTGCGTACGCGGTGAAACCACTCGTCGACTTCGTTGATTGAATATGTGTTGCCGAGCGACAGCATCGGATGGATATGCTCTGCCTGTTCGAAACCATCAGAAATGTCGCTGCCGACACGTTGGGTTGGCGACAGAGGGTCGGCCATATCGGGGTATGCCTCTTCAAGTTTTTCCAGCTCTTTCAGGAGCATATCGAAATCCCTGTCGGAGATTTCGGGCGCGTTAAGCACGTAATAGTTGTGGTTATGCCTGTTTATTTCGTCGCGCAGGGCGAGGATGCGTTGCCTGTCGGGTGTCATTTGCGGGGTCAGTCGTTCATTTTTAAGTGGTTGAGGGCGCGGAGCACGTTGCAGAGGGTGGCGCTCCAATAGGCACGGAAATCATCTTTGATTCCGAGCAATGCCACCTGCATGGTTTCGTCGGTGGCGTCGCGGATGGTGTTTATGAAGTTGTAGAGTGCCTGGAAAATATCGGCCAGCCCTTCGGATATGCTTGCTGCGACAGGGGTGTCGGAATATTTCATGTCTTCCTCGAAGACTTCGAGATAAACATCGTCAGCCCCCATCAGCTCCTCCATGTTGCGCCGGAGGGCTTCATAATAGTCTTCTTCAAGAATGTTTTCGATATATGGCTCCTCATATCCGCTGCTCTCGGCCTTAAGGTCGGATGCGGCTATATAGATGCGTGGCAACAGGCGCAGGATATGGTCGATGAATTCGCCGCGTTCGCTTTCGCGGGCGTTTTCCACCTCGACGCAATATTCGTTGCACAGGCCGATGAATGCTATGGCGTTTGTGTTCAGGTTGCTTTCCATAAATTTGTTTCATTTTTACCGATATAACCCGTGGCGGCTGATATAGTTTATCACTTGCGGGGGGAGCATGCCGTCGACACTTTCACCCTTGCGAAGCCTTTCGCGTATAATGGTACTCGAAATATCGTATTGCGGCAGGTCGATTGTGCCTGGACACGGGTAGCCCGGGCGGGGATAGACAATGGGGGGGTAGTCGCGCATTATTTCTTCATGGCATTTCCATCGGTCGAAAATCAGCATGTTGTCGGAGCCGATTACAAGGCGGAAGTCGGTCGATGGATATGCCGCCGAAAGCGCACGCAGGGTGTTGATGGTGTATGACGGACGCGGGAGCGACAGCTCGATGTCGCAACCCCGCAATCCAGGCACCCCGTGGGCCGCAAGGTGCAGCATGTCAAGGCGCATGATGTCGGAAACCAGCTCTGACGGATTGGCTTTCAGGGGGTTCAAGGGTGATAGGGTAAGCCACACCTCGTCGACCAAGCCGTTGCCTACCAAGGCTTTTGCCAATATGATATGCCCGTTGTGGACGGGGTTGAACGAGCCTCCGAAAATACCTGCGGTCATGAAATCTCCCAGCTTTGTGTTGTCACAGCCGTTGCGTTGCCCGGTCAGGCTTCGATGAAGCCTTTCATCAGGGTCTCTATTTCGGCTATCGCTTCGGGTAGGGTGTCGTTTACCACCACATGGTCGTAGTCGTTACGGAAATTGAGTTCGAATTCCGCGCGTCCCACACGTTCCTCTATATCCTCGTCGCTTTCGCTTCCACGCTTTTTCAGGCGCCAGCGCAGTTCGCTGATGCTTGGGGGCGCGATGAAGATGCTTATGGCGTCATCGCCAAACAGTTTCTTCACATTGACGCCACCCTTCACGTCGATGTCGAGAATCACGTTGTGCCCTTCCTTCACGCGGTTTTGGATTTCGCTGCGCAGGGTGCCGTAGAATCGTCCGGGATAAACCTGTTCGTATTCTACAAAAGCCCCTTCGGCAATGAGGTCTTTGAATTGTTCGTCGGTCAGGAAGTGGTAGTTGACCCCGTCAACTTCCCCTTCGCGAGGTTTGCGGTTGGTGGCGGATACGGAGAACTGGAGGTCGAGTTCGCCGCGATCCATGATGTCGCCGATTATGGTCGATTTGCCGCATCCCGAAGGCGCGGATATTATGATGAGTTTTCCTTTCTGTTCCATATTCAAGATGTAGGGTAAATAGTTAGGTTTGCCGGACGGTCTCAACAGGATTGAATCGTTTTACATCACGTTGAGAACCTGTTCCTTTATCTGTTCAAGTTCGTCTTTCATCTTTACTACGAGAATCTGCATTTCGGCATGGTTGCTTTTCGACCCCATGGTGTTGATTTCGCGTCCCATCTCCTGGGATATGAACCCGAGTTTTTTGCCCTGCCCTTTAGGGCCGTGCAGGGTTTCCATAAAGTAGTCGAGGTGTTGGCTCAGGCGTTGTTTTTCCTCGTTTATGTCGAGTTTTTCGATGTAGAAAATCATTTCCTGTTCCAGGCGGCCTTTGTCGTAATCCACTTTGGGGAGTGAGGCAAGCCCGTCCTCGATGCGGTTGCGTATTTTCAACAGGCGCTCGGCTTCGAATCGCGGCACTTCGGCCAGCAGTTCGCTGATGTTGTTGATACGCTGGGTGAAGAACTCCTCGAGTTTACGCCCTTCGGTGGCACGGTAATCCATCAGGGCTTGTGCTGCACGGCGCAGGCCGTCGAGCACAGCGGAGCGTTCGTCGTCGCTTACCTCGGTTATAACCTCGCTTTTCACGGAGTCGGGAAAGCGCAGAAGCACGCTGTACCAGTCGTCGGGTGTGGGTATGCCGAGGCGTGCCGAGGCTTCCTCGACCTGCCGTTTATATCCTTCCAGTGCGGGGAGGTTGAGCTGGACTGCGGATTCGGAACCCGTGGTTTCCACATACATGTTGAGTTCCACTTTGCCCCGTTCGAGCAATCCGGCTATTATGTTGCGCATATCAGGCTCAAGTGCGCGGTATCCTGCGGGGATACGCGTCGAAAGGTCGAGCTGCTTGCTGTTGAGTGATTTCAGCTCGAACGTGAACTTTTTGTTCTGACATTCGACAACGGCACTGCCGAATCCTGTCATTGATAACGTCATGATGTTTCTTTGCTTTTTGTATGTTGCAAATTTACAGAAATTCGGCTGAAAGCCGTAAATTTGCATGGAAAAAAATCACATTAAGTTTGCCAGCCTGAATTATGCCGACAATACTCAACATAGAAACCTCTACGGAGGTATGCTCTGTGGCACTCACCTCGGAAGGTGCGGTGCTGGAGCATTTCGAGGAATTCGAGGGGCGTAACCACGCCACTCTTCTCAGCGGTTTTGTCAAAGGGTGCCTCGACCATCTGCGCCGCCATGACATGGAGCTTGACGCTGTAGCGGTGTCGCTCGGCCCGGGCAGCTATACCGGGCTTAGGATCGGGCTGTCGGAAGCCAAAGGGCTTGCATATGCCCTCGATGTGCCGCTGATAGGGGTCGACACGCTGAAGCTGATGTCGGTGAACGTTATGTTCGGCAACGACGTATCCCCCGAGGCCATGTTTGCCCCTATGATTGATGCGCGCCGCATGGAGGTCTATACGGCAGTTTATGACCTGTCGCTGAACGCGCTTGCCGACCCTGCGCCCCTTATCCTTGATGCCACATCTTATCAGGAATGGCTTGAACGCGGGGAAGTGCTGTTTTTCGGAAACGGCAGTGATAAGGCCAGGGAGGTTATAACGCATCCCAACGCGCGTTTCATCCCCGATGTGAAGCCGTTGGCGCTCGATATGCTGCCGCTGGCCGACCAGGCATTCCGCGCGGGTCGTTTCCTCGACCTTGCTTATTCGGTGCCGACTTATCTTAAGGATTTCCAGGCTACCAAGCCTAAGAGCCTTTTCTAGCAAAGCCCAGGCTTATAGCCCTTATTATCGCAAACCATTAAAACACAATGAAAATATGGCTACTACAATAGTTCCCGAACTGAAATATATAGGGGTCGACGATTACGACCTTGGTCTTTTCGAGAGCCAGTATCCTGCGCCGAAAGGCATCACCTATAATTCCTACCTTATCCTTGATGAAAAGGTGGCGTTGATGGATACTGTTGACGCACGGATGACCGAACAGTGGCGTCAGAACCTCATCGATGGGTTGGGGTGTAGGAATGTGGACTATCTCGTGGTGCATCATCTTGAGCCTGACCATTCCGCAAATATCCGCCTGGTTATGGAAATGTTCCCGGATGCCGAAATCGTGACTTCGGCTGTTGCCGCGAAAATGTTGCCGCTATATACCGACGGGCTGTCGCTTGAAGGGCGGGTGAAAGTGGTTTGTGAGGGTGATGAGCTTCTGCTTGGCACCCGCCGGTTGCGTTTCATCTCGGCGCCGATGGTGCATTGGCCGGAAGTAATGATGAGTTATGAGGAAACCTCGCGCACACTTTTTTCAGCTGATGCATTCGGCACTTTCGGCACGCTTGACCAACAGGATGACGATTGGGCAGGAGAGGCGCGGCGTTACTATTTCAACATATGCGGCAAATACGGCCCACAGGTTCAGTCAGTACTCAGCAAGGCTGCCTCGCTGCCTATAGAGCGAATATGCTCCCTGCACGGGCCGGTTCTGACCGGCGACCTGAGCCGTTATTTTCAGCTTTATGACATATGGAGCAGCTATGCCCCTGAAACCCACGGGGTGCTGGTGGCCTATGCTTCGATTCACGGCAACACCGCCGAGGCAGCGCGTTTTCTTGCGAGCCAACTGCGTGAGGCAGGTGCCGGGAAGGTGATTCTGACCGATTTGGCGCGTGAAGATATGTCGCAGGCTGTGTCGGACGCTTTCATGATGGACTCGCTGGTGGTGGCAGCCTCGACCTACGATGCATCCATATTTCCACCTATGCATGATTTCCTGCATCATCTCAAACTGAAAAACTTCCAGTGCCGCCGCGTGGCCGTGATTGAAAACGGGTCGTGGGCGCCTGTGGCTGCCCGCAAAATGCTGGCAATGCTGGAGTGTATGAAGGGAATGGAAATCGTTGCGCCTGCCGTTACTCTGCGGGGGCAGTTTAAAACCTCTGACCGCGAAGCGCTCACCGCGCTTGCCGCAACGCTGGCAGAAAAATAGATTTTACGGATACTAATTGAAGGGGACACGCTGGCTTCCCGGTAATCGTTTGTGAGGCTGTGCCGGTGATTGACCTAAGTCGACACCATTCAGTTGAATCTGCAAGCCAATATAATCTGAACCATTCGTCGTGCGGCGAGACGTCTAAGGATGATATGACTGACAGCGCCGTCGCTATGCCGGCTAAAAGCAGGGCTGTATGCAAAAATAAAGTGTACCCAAAATTTTTGATTTAACTTTTGGGTGCACTTTATTTGTCGGTGGGGGTATATAGAGGTTACTTATGTTCCTTTATTCTATGCCGAGGTGCCGGCGCATCAGGGCGATGTTTTTCTTGAATTTGTTGTTGATTATGATGCCTATGATGGCTCCGATAACGCATCCGCCTATTGCGCTGAACAGCAGTGCCGGTTCTTCTTCATGGTCGAGAAGGCACACCATGGTTATAAGCAGGGGTACCGCCAGGCATATCAGGATGGTTCTGCACCGGGCGCGGACTATTGAAAAACGTTTTACAAAACTGATGGCTTCAACAGTGGTTGCCGTCGGGAAATCAACGCGGTTGAGCATCCTGATTTGTATGAAATTGAAAATCACGGCTAATATGAAATAGCCTATATAGAAAGTAAGGAACCATCGTGGAAGTTCGATGATTTTCAAAAGGGATGGAGCCGACATGCATGCCAATATTCCTATAAGCAGCATTCGCTTCTGCATGCGGAGGATGCGGTTTTTGATGGAGCGCGGAACTTCACGGCGGATTTTCCCGTCGCCCGATGGTGCGTCAGGTGCGGGGATGTCGATTTCCCGCCATTTCCGTTTAAGTGCGTCTATATCTTTCATCTGAATGTCTGTTCAAGGTTTTGTTACTTGCATTTAAGGTTTCCCGGGGTGAACGGGAGTGTTGCCGGTTCAGGTGTCGCTCATGGCTGCCAGCTTCTGTTTGCAGCGGTTGAGGCGTGTGGCCACGTTGTTGCGCGTCAAACCGGTCACTTCGGCGATTTCCTGATAGCTTTTCTCGTCGAGCCACATAAGGATAATGGCTTTGTCGAGGGCAGGCAGGCGGTTTATGAGTTCGTACATCTCATGCAGGCACCGGGCGTGTTCGTGATCGTCGGTGGCATTGTCGGCCACGGCGAGCATTTCCTGCGGGTCGAGGGTAACGGTGTCGGCATGACGCCGTGTGTGGCGGAAACAGCTTATGCAGGTGTTGATGGTGATGCGGTAGATCCATGTCGACATGGCGGCTTCTCCACGGAATTTATCCAAGGCTTGCCAGATGTTGATCTGGGTTTCCTGGAATAGGTCTTTGAAGTGTTCGGCATCGGTTGCGTACATGTAGCATACCTTGACTATGACCGCCTTGTTGGCGGCCATAATCCTTTCGAAAGCCTGTTCTTTGTCGACCGGATTTTGCATCTTAATTGGTTTGACGCATGATTACGGAAAAAGTTACAGCGAAGGAGTTGAAAGTTTATGGTATGGGATTTTGCAGTCGGGTTGGAGGTATAAAGCCGATGTCATCCGAGGAGGTCGGATGGCGAAAGTGTATCTGCCCTGCATCGAACTTGTCAGCGGGCAGCTTTGAAATATAGGATTATGGCGATAATTGTGTAGAGCACGTTTGGAATCCACATGGCTATCATTGGCGATGTGAGTCCGGAAATGGCAAACGACGATGTAACGGTCATGAACAGGATGTAGCTGAAACTCAACACCAGTCCCAGGCCGATGTTCATGCCCATGCCACCTTTCACTTTCTTCGAGGAGAGCGACATGCCTATAATGGTGAGGATGAATGCCGCCGCGCACATGGCATAGCGTTTTTCGTATTCGATTTCGAATGCCTTGATGTTGGCAACGCCGCGTTCCTTCTGGCGTGATATGTATTCCTGGAGCTGCGGGGAGGTGAGGGTTTCCTGGTCGTTGCGTGAAATCAGGAAGTCGCGCGGTTCAAACGGGATTACGGTGTCGAGCGAGTTTCCCTTTGTGATAAATTCACGGTCGCCTTTGAAATCGCGTATCATGTAGTCGCGCACCTGCCATTGATAGAGTGTGTCCCATTTGATTGACAGGGCGGTGAGGCGCGACACCAGTTTTTTATCCTTGAATTCCTCTAACGAAAAGCGGTAGCCTGTCTTTGTGGTGTTGTCGTAACGGCTCATGTAGGCAATCTGCCCCGGGGCAACCTGCATCATTATGTTGTCGCCGTAGTCAACCCGGCGGTTGCGCACATAGGTGTTGGTGTAGTCGATGCGCTTAACATTGGCCGGGGGGATAATATATGCCCCGAGCACGAATGTGCCGGCTGCGATAATGGCCGCCGAAATCATATACGGGCGCAACAGGCGCCTGAAGCTCATGCCGCTTGAAAGCATGGCTATGATTTCCGAGTTGTCGGCAAGTTTCGAGGTGAAGAAAATCACCGCTATAAATGTGAAGAGGGGGCTGAACTGGTTGGCAAAATAGGGGAGGAAGTTGAGGAAGTAATCAAAAACGGTGGCTTTCAGCGGGGCCTGCAGAAATGATTCAAGCTTTTCGTTGATGTCGAACATCACGGTGATTGCCAGAATCAGCATAATGGCAAACATGTATGTGCCCAGGAACTTACGGATAATATACATATCCAGTATGTTCACAGGAGCCTTTCTCCAAAAGGATGTCATTGCCGCAAGCTTCTCTTTGTTCATGGTGTCCTTATAACTTACAATTTACCTCAGAGCCGTCGTGTGACGTTTTCAACCATTACGGGTTTCCATGTGGCGAAATCACCGGCAATGATATGTTTGCGGGCTTCCTTGACGAGCCATAGATAGAAAGCGAGGTTGTGGATGGATGCAATCTGCATGGCCAGCAGTTCCTGGCTGATAAACAGGTGGCGCAGGTAAGCCTTTGTGTAGACGCGGTCGACGAAGCATTCGCTATCCTCCTGGATCGGGGTGAAATCGTCGGCCCATTTCTTGTTGCGCATATTCATGATGCCGTGGGGGGTGAACAGCATGCCGTTGCGCCCGTTGCGGGTGGGCATAACGCAATCCATCATGTCGACACCACGGTCGATTGCTTCGAGTATGTTGGCCGGTGTGCCCACCCCCATAAGGTATCGTGGCCGGTCGGCTGGAAGGATTTCGTTTACCACCTCGATCATTTCATACATGGTTTCGGCCGGTTCGCCCACGGCCAGGCCGCCGATGGCGTTGCCGTCGGCACCCAGTTCCGCCACTCGCATGGCGGCTTCGCGGCGAAGGTCGGGGTATGTGCATCCTTGCACTATGGGGAAGAAACTCTGGCGGTAGCCGTAAAGCCCGTCGGTTGCATTGAAGTGTTCCCATCCGCGTTTGAGCCATCGCATGGTGAGGTCGAGCGATTTCCGGGCATATGCTTTGTCGGCGGTGCCTGGGGTGCATTCGTCGAGTGCCATCATAATGTCGGCACCTATTTCCCGTTGGATGTCGACGGTGCGTTCGGGAGTGAAAAGATGTTTCGACCCGTCGATATGGCTGCGGAACCATGCCCCTTCCTCGGTGAGCTTACGGTTATCGGCCAGTGAGAATACCTGGAAGCCCCCGCTGTCGGTCAGGATGGGGCGGTCCCACCCCCCGAATTTGTGCAGGCCGCCTGCCTGCCGCAGAATCCCGGTGCCGGGGCGGAGATAGAGGTGGTATGTATTGCCGAGTATGATTTGGGCATTTATATCGTCGCGAAGTTCACGCATATGAACCCCCTTCACGGCGGCGCATGTGCCTACGGGCATAAAAATCGGGGTTTCGATTGAGCCGTGGTCGGTCTCGATGATTCCTGCCCGCGCGTTGCTTGACGGGGCTGTGGCTGTCAGTTTGAATTCCATATCTCCTGCAAAGTTACGAAAAAAATGTAATCTATTGGGAATGAACCGCACCCCAAAAGCTTGAGCGTATATCTTGAAAAAATTGAGTTTTGTGTGTTTCGTTCATCGATGTTATTGCGCTTAGCCATTAAAACCATATTTGGGAATATGATGCCTAACCTGCTGGAAATCCATTGAAAATAATTAAATTTGCACATTGGGGGATGATGCGCTTAAACAAATTGAGGAATATGCAGCCAATAACAATTCTTGATAAAGATTATCTCACATGGGTACAGACACTATGCGAGCGTTACCGCACAAGTCAGATTAAGGCTGCTGTAAAAGTCAACCAAGAGATGCTGCACTATTATTGGCTTCTTGGTAAAGAAATTGACGAAAGAGGTGATGAGAATAAGTATGGTTCGGCATTTTATGCGACACTCAGCCGGGATTTGAAAAAGCGGATGCCAAAGGCAACAGGATTATCGGAAAGAAACATTCGGTATGCACAAAGTTTTTACCAGCTTTATTCTAACTTTATCCAAAATTTGCAGCAACCTGCTGCAAATTCGCAACTGGCTGAAAATGAGGGAAGCTCTCTTGACTGCTCAAATCTGCAACAACTTGTTGCAGATTTGATGGATGGTATATACCATATACCTTGGGGACATCATATGCTTTTGATTGACAAATTTTCAAATAGATCAGATAAAGCCGTATTCTATGTAGGAGAGATAATAAAAAATGGTTGGAGTAGGGATATGCTTCGTAATTTCATAGATTCTGATTTATACGAGCGTCATGGCAAAGCTTTGACCAATTTCAAACGTACTCTCCCGGATGTTACGAGTGACTTGGCTCAGGAATTAACCAAAGACCCATATGATTTTGCTTTCACCGGCATAACGACAAAATATAATGAGAAAAACCTCAAAGACGCTCTGTTAAATAATATCACTCAGTTTCTAATCGAACTCGGTACAGGATTCGCATACGTTGGTCGAGAATATAGGTTGTCAATTGGTAATACAGAAAAGTTTATCGACCTGTTGTTCTATAATCTGAATTTATCGGCATATGTTGTAGTCGAAGTCAAAATCGGAAAATTTGATTTTGCCGATGCAGGGCAGCTTGGAGGTTATGTGGTTGCATGTAACCATATGTTGAGAAAAGAAGGCCGAGATAATCCTACTATTGGTATTCTTATTTGCAAAGAAAAAGACAATCTTGTCGCTCAGTATGCTCTTGAAGCGAGTAGTTTGCCTCTTGGAATTTCAGAGTATGACCTTGCCCGCTTATATCCAGAAAACATTGAGGGAACGATTCCAACTATTGATGAACTGGAGAAAGGCATATTATCAGAAGAGTCAAAAGGCAATAGCCTCGATTCTTAAACGTTACATCTGGTGTGTCCCCCAAAAGTCAGACTGGGGACTTTTGGGGGGCAGCTCAGACATTTATCTGGGCACAGGCTGTCGGGGTGTGCGTTAGGTGTTATCGGCCTGGTGATTTGTCAGGGGTTTTGCTTTACGATTTGGTTATAATGGGGCTATTGGTAGTCGTATTTTGCAGCTTCACCGGCCTGATTGGCCGAACGGATAGGCACCAGGGTAAATCCCCAATCATATTCATGGTTGGCAGGAATCTGATAATGAGGTTCTGGCCGTGATCCCCAGCTGTCATATCCGCCGACTCCCTGCTGTTTCATATCCACGCAGACTTCCACAAAGTCTCTCGGGATGATGTCGTTGACATGATGCATTCTTCGCAATACGTTTTTGGCCGCATCCTCGTCATGGTTGGCAATTTCTTCCGGGCTGAAGTTGTTCCATTGATAAGGGTGGGGGAGGGCTTCTTCCGAGTCGAAATCCTCGATAGGGTTACGTAGGGCATTGAACCCGATCAGGCTGTCGGCTATGATAGCCAGGCCGTTCCCCTTGTCGGGCGATAAGGCAATCCAGCGGGTATCCGTGCGGTGTCCGTTTTCCTGCGGACGTACATAATTGAAATACATTTTGTCGGCGGTTGTTTGATACACTCCTACAAGCGTGCCGTGATTGCGGTCGATGTAGTTCTCTTCCGGGCCGCGACCGAAGTATTCCACGTTATTCATCCGTGCAGGCAGACGGAAACGCATACCGATGCGGGGGACTTCCAACTTGGAAGCCGCCTTGCGTGCAGCATCACTTCCGGGTGTGAAGGTGGCCATGCGGGTGGCTTCGGAGACCTCTGTTTCTGAAGCTTGCATATCGGTAGATGTAAATTTGGCGTTTACGTTTACCACCCCGCTCGGATATATCTTATAATTCACGACATATAGGTTGCCGGCAGCCAACAGATAATTCACTTTCAATGAAACTACGTTGTTATCCGAAGTAATGACGGCATCGGTGACATGGAAATTACGACTCGATTGCTTCCATACCTGCAAACGTTTTGGGGCCCCGTTGCCGTAGTCATTGTCAGTCGGGGCGCGCCAGAAGTTGGGTTGGATTCCGAATCCGTCGTTGAAATACTCGGTTCCGTCCACTTTGTAGGAAGTTACCAACCCGCTTTTTTTGTTGAATACGAAGTTGACTTTTGATGAATAGACTGTCAGTTCATCGCCCTGTGTAGATGTGCTCAATGCAGGGCCATTCCCTTTGTAGGTTACCTTCCTGGCATTGATGGGGAGCCGGAACTGGTCGTAGGCTATTTCGTATCCAGCAGGAATCAGGGGTTCGGGTTCGGTAGTTGTCACGCTGAAGTTGACAAAATATTCAGTTCCCGGTTGTGCTTTCAATCCCTTTACCGGCACAGTGAGCTCTTTCGATGCCTGCGGGGCGATATCCATGGATACTTTTCCTCGCCGGATAATCTTGCCGTTGGCAACGATGTTATAGTTAATCTGATATTTGGTCAGATTGGTAAAATAGAACCGGTTGGTAATTTTAAATTTGCCGGATGCAGGGTCGGTTGCCTCAAAGCCTATGTTTTGGTGAACATATTTCACCTCGGCCATTGCAGGATGCGCTTCCCTGTCGGGATTTACGAGGCCGTTACAAAGGAAGTTGCCATCGCTGGGCATGTCTACGCCGAAGTCGCCCCCGTAAGCCCAATAAGCTTTTCCGTCCTTGTCTGTCTGAAGGATGCCTTGATCCACCCAGTCCCAGATATATCCGCCTTGCAAGTTGGGATATTTATAGATTGCCTGCCATTGCCCCCACAGGTTGCCGGTTGAATTGCCCATGGCATGCGCATATTCGGAAGGGGCTATTGGCCGGTCGCTGCCGTTCTGCCCGATGCTTTCCAGCCAGTCGGCACCGGGATATTGGGGAACATACATGTCGGAATTCCATTCCCATTGGGCACGTTCGTAGTTAACCGGGCGTGCCATGATATTTCGGTCGGCTTCTTTAAGCCATAGATATGTCTGATAGAAGTTATACCCGTTTCCGGCTTCATTACCCAATGACCAAAAGGTGACACTCGGGTAATTCTTGTTGCGTTCAAACATGTTGATGGTGCGATCCATATGCGGTTGCAGCCATTCGGGGTTATTTCCCAAAGTGCCTCCTTTGCGGAGATTATAGTACATCCCGTGGCTTTCGATATTGGCTTCGTCATACACGTACAGTCCGTATTCGTCGCAGAGTTCATAGAAACGGCGGTCCTGCGGATAGTGGCAGAGACGCACACTGTTTAAATTGTGCTGTTTTATCAGCTCAAAGTCACGGCGCATCAGTTCCTCGGTTATGTAATGGCCTGTTTCGGGATTGTGTTCGTGGATGTTGACGCCTTTAAGTTTAAGCGGTTGACCGTTGATAAACAGGCAGACATAGGGTTGGCCGTTGACCGCTTTTTGTTCGGTTGGTTTGATTTCAATACGGCGGAAACCGACATTGAAGGGGACGATTTCCACAAACTTGTCACCATCTTTGATATACATCAACAGCTTGTAGAGGTCAGGGCGTTCGGAACTCCATGTCTTTACGCCGGGTATATCGACCGTCATTTTCTCGAAACAAGGAACCGTCTGGTTGGCATTTAAGGCCGCATGTATTTCAGATTCTGCAATTACCTTATCTGTTTTCGTGTCGGTCAACTTATACCCGATAGTGTAACTTTTGGATTGTTCCGAGGAGTTGTTGCGTACATCCATCGACAATCGGAAAATACCGTTCTTATACGTGTCGTCGAGCGTCGATGTGATGCGGAAATCCCTTATTGCCACTTTGGGCTGTGAGTAGAGAAATACATCACGTTCAATGCCGCTGATACGCCAGAAGTCCTGGCATTCGAGGTAGGTTCCCGTGCTCCAGCGGAAAATTTTCAGTGTCAGCACGTTTTTGCCGGGTTTCACATACCGGTTTATTAAGAATTCGGCAGGATTCTTTGAATCTTCGCTATATCCGACTTCTTGGCCGTTGAGATAGACATACACACCTGATTTTGCTCCTGCCAGATGCAGATAAATATCCCTATCGTCCCAATCGGCAGGGATGTCGATGTCACGGCGATATACGCCTACCGGGGTTGCCTCTGGTAGGACGGGCGGTTGCGGATTACGGGCTTTGAATTCGTAGCCGTGATTGGTGTAAATGGCTACTCCGTGCCCTTGCAGTTCCCAGTTGCCCGGAACCTGGATATCATGCCATGCATCCGTGTCAGTATTTGGATCGGTGATGCGGTCGGGCAGATTTTTATAGGAATCCACATAGTAAAACTTCCATGTCCCGTTCAGTGACCGATAGTATCTGCTTTGTTCGAATTTGCCGGTCAGAGCGTCGTTCATGTTATCATAGGTCATAAACGAGGAACGTGGATACTCCTTGTTGACGGCTACAACCTGCACATCTTGCCAATAAGGTTTTATCGTATTATCAGCCAAGAGGTCGGTTGCCATTAAGGAAAGGGTTCCTGCAACAATGTTTTTGGTTAAAAGGGAGTTTAATCGAATTTTCATGCTTCCAATATTGGTTTTGTATTCATTATATAGTCTTTAGCCTCACGGATAAGACTCGGTTCCGAGGATTGGGGATTCGGGGTTAAAATGCTTTGGCTCATGCCAGTCCCATTCCCGGAGAAAATCAAGGAGGTGTGTCAAAATTTTGAATTTTGACACACTCCCTGGCATTTTTCGTGCAAAAATAGCGATATTCTGGGTTATTTTGCAAAAGCGTGACGGTAGCCTTGCACCTTGTTCCAGCTTCCACGGGTGAAATCAGGGACTTCGACCGGTGCCGAATTGTTTTCGATTGACAGACGGGTGAGTTCTGCCATACAGCACCATTCTGCAAGGTCATAAACATCCATATCCAAGGGGAGGCCATTGCGCAGGCAGTAGACCAGTCGGTAGTCCATTATAAAGTCCATGCCGCCATGTCCGCCTACTTTTTTGGCGGTTTCCTCCAATTCCACATGGATGGGGTGTTTGTACTTTTCCATCAGGGCTTGTTTCACTTCGGCAGGAACGGAACCATGTGCGTTCAAATCTTCGTGGTCAGGCATGTCGTCGGATTCCACTTGTGAAGGACGCAGGCAATATTCCTGAACCGGATATTTGCTCGCATAACCGTCGGTCCCTACTATTTGGTACATGCGGCTGTAGGGGCGCGGAGTCATGACGTTGTGCTGTATCAGCATAGTCTTGCCGTTTTCTGTGCGGATCAAAGTCGAAGTCTGGTCGCCGTTTTGGAAGTCTGTTACTTCTTCACCTGTCTGCTTTTTGATATATGCCGGGCCGTTTACAGCTTTTGTATCCATTGACACAAGGGTTTTCATGCGGTCTCCACGATGGATGTCGAGTAATTGGCAAGCCGGGCCCATGCCGTGGGTTGCGTAGATGTCACCACGGTGTTTTTGGTTGTAATCCATACGCCAGTTGTTCCAGTATGCGCCCCAAAAATCTTCCAGATTGTGGATGTAGGAACCTTCGACATGAAGCACTTCTCCGAATATGCCTTGTTGTGCCATATTCAGGGATGTCAGTTCAAAGAAGTCATACACGCAGTTTTCCAGTTGCATGCAGTGTTTGCGGGTTCTTTCCGAAGTGTCGACAAGTTTCCAGATTTCGTCGAGCGTCATAGCCGCAGGGACTTCTATGGCCACATGCTTTCCATGTTCCATTGCATAGACTCCCATTTCAGCATGGTGCTTCCAGTCGGTTATGATATATACGAGGTCGATATCATCCCGTTCGCACAGTTGTTTCCATGCGTCTTCCGACCCGCTGTAGGCAGCGGCTTCGGGCATCCCTGCCTTTTTAAGGATTTCTTGTGATTTTTCCACGCGTTCGGGGAGAAGGTCGCACAGGGCTACGACTTTGGTTCCCGGAATCTGTGTCCATCGCGACACTGCACCGGGGCCACGCATGCCTAACCCGACGAACCCGACACGAACGGTATCGATTTTAGGTGTGACGAGTTGGATTACATCCTCCTGACCGGCAGGGCGGGCAGGGATTTCCACTTTGATAGGGGCAAATGCTTCTTGCTCTTTTTGCTGTGAGGTGCAGCCGGTGTGGCAGGCTAGCAAGATACCGAGCGATGCGACTGTGAATAACTTTTTCATCATGGTTTTGTATTTTTGATTTGAGGGTTGTTTGCCGTTTCCCGTTTGGTTTGCCAAAAGTAGTAATTAATTCAATGATGCATGTATAGAGAGGCCGGTTTTGTCCTGTTTTGTATCACGTATGTCAAAAGTCAAGATAGGGATTTCAGAGGTGGCCGCATGATTTGCTTGAAGAAACCTGTGTGGTTTTTATCTATAGCAGCATCGAAAATCAGTGCAAATCTCATTTGGTATTATCCATTTTATCTGTATGGCTTTTGGCATTGGAATTTATAGCTTTGATGGTTTCAAGATATGCCCGTTCTACCGGTGACAGTTCGCGTACTTGGAATATACGATATTCTCGTTCTGCCTTATCCATGGCTTGTTTATGGCTTATGGAACCTGGATGGTTGAGTAATGCTTCCCCTGTGGATGAAAGAATGTTGTCAAGTTGTGTTACATAGTCGCTCATATACATAGGTCGGCGACGCATAGCTTGTATTCACGTGACACCTGCCTATTACCCTCTTGGCGAACTTGTCGGAATCTCCGACAGGTTGCAGGCTCTTCCAATTCCCGTTCATCATATATGTGTTGGATGTGTTCAACCACATTACTTCTTGAAGTCTGATACAATTCAGCCATCGGCTGCTGCGACAACCATACTGTATCTCCAGTAAACTTGACCTCAATGCGGGTTTCTCCATTCTCGCCTTGATATATTATTATTTGATTATTCTCATTCATGCTTGTCATTTCCGGCTAAAAATAGTGATACTCATACAATCAAGTTTTAGTTGTACTGCCTAGTTGGCATTTCGAATATAGATACTTAAACCACAAAGCTAATAATTTTTTGTGATTCCGTAGTTGTATAAATGTTTAATTCGATGGCGTATTCTATCCGATTCTCGTTCAAAACTAGATAATCAGAATAAATTACAGCTATCGAGATGATGTTATCTGGTTTTCATAACGGGAAAAGTGTCGGCGCATGCCTGACTGCTTTTTATTGCGAGCCTGCATGCGCCGACATAGGGGTGTTTTATGTGGGTGGCTTTTACCTGACGGCTACTTTGTGGGTTGTGCCGTTGATGGTTACCAGGTAAAGCCCTGCCGGGAGATTTGTGTAGGATTCTTCCCCGGTAGATGTATGTCGGTGGATGATGCATCCGTCGGGGGTATATATGGCTATCGATTCCCCTCCTGGCAGCCCGCTGATTTTAATCCCGGATGCATTAGTGGTGATGCTATAGGGGGTGGCCGTGGCGGAACCGATGGTTTCTATTGATGAAACCTGGGCGATTGTGCCGAATTCGTTCCATTGCCCGGCAGCCTTATAGGCTTCGATACTTTCGGAAGGGACGGTAAGGGTGCAGTTTGCCACATCGGTCTTGTAGAACGCATATGAGCCTAGGACGGGTGGGGTAATCGCTTTTACTGTCATATGTTTCAAAGAGGGGAGCATGGAGAATGCCTCTTGGCCGATAGTGCTGATGTTGGAGCCGAGCGTGACGGAGGCGAGTTTGGCGCAACTGTTGAATGCATGATCGTCAAGCGAGGTTACCGATTCCGGCACATCGACGGTTTCGAGCGAATTGCATTCGAAAAACACGTTCCATTCAATGGTTTCGAGTTTTTCGTTCCATATTATTTCCTTGAGTGAGGTGCAGTCAAAAAACGCACCGTTTTTGATAGTGGCAGTTGCTTCTCCCAGGGTTACTTTTTCAAGCCCCGTGCAGTAATAGAACATCTGGGTGCTTATCTGCGAATAGGTGTCGGGGATTACTACCTCTTTCAGGGCAGAGCAACGGTTGAAAGCCTTGTTGCCGAACCACGGCTCCTGCAAAGGGAGATGCAGGGTTGTCATTTCATCACATTCGGAAAAAGCATTGAAACCTATTGAAGTCAGTTCTGTGAGCCCGCTGAGGTCGAGGGTCTCAATCGCGGTGGCTTCGAATGCGTAGTTGCCGATTTCGGAAAGGGTTGGATTGAATGTGATTTCTTTTAATGTCACACAGCCCGAAAACGCACTGGCACCGATGGTTGTGAGGGGGGCGGGAAGCACTACCGATGCCAGGGAGTTGCACATATAGAAGGTCTCTTCGCCTATGGAGGTTATTTTGTCGCCAAGATTTACAGCTGACAGGTTTTTGCAGCTGTTGAACACTCCGTCGGGAAGTTCGGTAACCGAGGTGTGTTCGAGATTGACTGATGAAAGGGATTCGCAATTATAGAAGCACGATGTCCCGATTGCAGCCAAGGCATTTGGAAGTGTGATTGATTGCAGGGCTGTGCATGTGGAGAATGCCGCATTGCCAAGGTTGGTAAGTGTGGATGGAAAGGTTGCAGACGTCAGGTTGTTGCAGTCCATGAACGCACCGCGTCCGATGGAGGTAAGTCCTTCGTTGAATATTATGGATTCGACGGCCGAATTTTGAAAAGCATATGCCCCTATGGCTTCCACGTTTTTAAGCACCTCATCGTCGGCAAGGTTTATTTCGGATTCGGTCCCGGTCCATTTTTCAATAGTCTTGCCGTCGGCACTCAACGTGTAGGATGTCGACGGTATTGCGGCTGAGGCAAAGAATGTGATGCCAAATGCCATCATGGCTGCGAGGGTGGAAGCTTTTTTCATAAGTTTGGCGGTTAAGCAGTTAAATAGCGGGTTGTGCTGTGGGATTATTAATTCGATTGCGAATATACGCTATTGACTGTAACCTGATATTAATCCAGATTAAGAAATTGGCTGTTTTACGTCGATTTCCCTGAAAAATGAGTTGATGTCGGCTCTTGAGCCGAAAGCTTTGAGTGGAATGATAAGTTCGGTTGCGCCGGCTTTGCGTCGGCTGGTTTTATCCATATGGCATACCACTACATAATTACCCTCGATATGTATGCTTGTAATGTCGTGTTTGGCGATGGTCCGTGCGGGTGGAATCCTTGTCGCGGTTGCCACGATGTCGTTGTCAGTTGTTTCAGCCTCTTCGTTTTTTGGCAGTTGTAAATATTCGATTATTATATCCCCGCTGTCGGATAGATGTATGCTGTGCGGGAAGATTCCGTTAACGGACTCCGGGCGGGAAGCGATTGCAAACCAGGCAAACATTGCTGCCGTGGGTGCAAGTATGAAAATCACTGCAAGCGCTACCACAAGCCATCGCCAGTCGGCAGTACCGAGAGCCAGGAACGTGGCCACGGGGATTGCCGCACACCACCAATAGCGCACGGCGATACGTGTGAAATATCGTCGTGCCGAGACTGACGGGCTGATGGTGAATTCCGATGTAACCTGGTTGGCCATTACCTGATGTTCTATATGCCGGTTTGTTCCTGATTACTTCGCTACTTACCAGCGGCCTGAACTATGCGACTTCCTGTACCGCGATGCAAACGGTGATGGAAAGCCCGACACAGATGACCGTGTGGAGATTGGCTACGGAACACTTCCCGGCATTACCCTACGGTGCCAATCTCGGACTTGCATTTGAACGGTTGAATGTGGCTTACATTAAATTTATTGAACATCCCACCATTTAATAAAATCGGTTGAATTGCCGTCAACTGCGTTGACAAATTCCGTAGAAACGATTTTGGTTGACATACGGTTGACGGAAATAAAAAAAGGGAATCCTAAACATTCGAATGCCAAATGCTTAGGATTCCCTAAAGTGTCCGAAATGAGACTCGAACTCACACGACCAAACGGTCACTACCCCCTCAAAGTAGCGCGTCTACCAATTCCGCCATCCGGACAATCCAAATCATGCTTTATGTTATATCCGTTTTAGTTGCCATATCCATTTCGGATAGGGACTTAACAGACTTGCAATGACCTTGCAGGTGAGATTCGTGGTAAAAATGATTCAGAGCGAAAAACGGGACTCGAACCCGCGACCCCGACCTTGGCAAGGTCGTGCTCTACCAACTGAGCTATTTTCGCATTATTTTCGATTTACAAACGCCGTTGTGCCTCGCTTGGTACCCCGTTTTGTCGTTTGCGTTGCAAAGGTAGGCATTATTTTTGAATTGGCAAGCGTTTTGGAAGAAAATTTTCACAAAAAATGCTTTCAGTCCCGTTTTGGGGGATTTTTGGGTCTTACAAAAGTGTTTTATTTGGTTATTTCGGAGGTAAATCCATATCTTTGCGGGGTAGGTAGCTGGCAACAGTAAAATGTGTTCATGTCAGATACCTGTCATTAACAGACCTTAAAATAATCCCATTACTAACAACCTTAACAGTCGATCACAATGGCTAAAGTAAAACCTTTCAGAGGAATCCGTCCGCCGAAAGAATTTATCGAAGAGGTGGCGTCGCGCCCCTATGATGTGTTAAACTCCGAAGAGGCCCGTGCGGAGGCCGAAGGTAACCCCAAGTCGTTATATCATATAATAAAGCCGGAAATCGATTTCGAACCCGGAACCGACGAGCATGACCCTAAGGTTTATGACAAGGCTGTGGAGAATTTCCGTTCGTTCCGTGAAAAGGGATGGCTGGTGCAAGACGATTGCGACCATTATTATATATACGCGCAGACAATGGACGGGCGTACCCAGTATGGTATTGTAATTGCTGCCAATGTTCACGATTATGTGAATGGTGTGATTAAAAAGCATGAGCTTACCCGCCGCGACAAGGAAGATGACCGCATGAAGCATGTGCGCATCAATAATGCAAATATCGAACCTGTGTTTTTTGCCTTTCCCGATAACGAGCGCCTGGAAGAGATTATCCGCACTGTTGCAGCCGGTACGCCTGAATATGACTTCACTGCACCCGACGGGTTCGGGCATCATTTCTGGGTGATTGACGATGACGCTATGACGGCTGTCATTACCGAGGAATTCGCCAAGATGCCTCATCTGTATATCGCCGACGGCCATCACCGTTCGGCTGCCGCTGCACGTGTGGGGCTGGAGAAGGCCGAAGGGGATTCCTCGCATACCGGCGAGGAAGAATATAATTACTTCCTCGCTGTTGCTTTCCCGGCATCGCATCTTCGTATCATCGACTATAACCGCGTGGTGCGCGACCTGAACGGGCTTACTCCTGAAGAGTTCCTTGCACGCCTCGAGAAGGATTTCGTGGTAGAAGAGAAGGGTGCTGAAATCTATAATCCGGCAGCCTTGCACAATTTCTCGCTTTACCTTGAAGGTCGCTGGTATTCGTTAACTCCGCGCGAGGGACGTTATAACGATGCCGACCCGATTGGAGTGCTTGATGTGACGATTTCTTCAGACCTGATTCTGCGCGATATTCTTGGGATTACAGATTTGCGTAGCGACAAGCGAATCGACTTTGTGGGGGGCATACGCGGGCTTGGCGAGCTCAAACGCCGCGTTGACTCAGGCGAGATGAAGGTGGCTCTGGCTCTGTATCCGGTCTCTATGAAGCAGCTTATGGATATTGCCGATACCGGCAACATAATGCCGCCAAAAACCACGTGGTTTGAGCCCAAGCTCCGTTCGGGCCTCGTGATTCACGAACTGGTATAACAGATTGCCGCATTGTATCAATTAATAAACTTTATGGAACATGGATTTTGAGGCATGAAATGGTCTCACAGTCCATGTTCCGTTGGTTTAATGTGATTTTATATGTAATTGTCTCAGGAAATGATAAAACACCGGGCGATGCACCATTGATTGTGGTGCGCCGCCCGGTGTTTCATGATAATGGATGTGGTTGCCGGAACGGGATTATTCCTCTACGGCAATAGCCTCTGATTCGAGGATTTCAGTCCGGGGCTCCTTTATGTTAGGCTCTTCAAGGCCGAGACCCTTGCGGCGGTCGATGACTTTGAGGATGAGACCGAGGATAAGGGCTGCCACTCCGAGGCATGCCAGCATCACCAGCGGCCAGGTGTAATTGTAGCTCACGGCGGCCACTTCCGGGGTCATGGTGCCGTCGGCAACAGCTTGCGACACCTGTGGATTGGTGCTGTCGAGCACCTTTCCGATCAGGAGCGGGAACAGCCACAGACCGATGTTCTGAATCCAGAAAATCAGGGCGTAGGCAGAACCGATGATTTTGGAGTCGACGAGTTTGGGAACGCTGGGCCAAAGTGATGCGGGAACCAGCGAGAATGATGCGCCGAGCACAAGAATGGTGAGATAAGCTACACATACGCCTGCAATGTCGTTGCCTTTGAATGTGGGGAGGATGAATGCGAATGTGAGGTGGCATGCAATAAGCAGGAGCGCTCCGAGTACGAGCATGGAGGCCGCTTTTCCCTTATAGTCGACATATTTGCCAAGGATGGGGGTAATTCCCACTGCGAGCAGGGGGAAAACCGCGAAGATGGCGGCTGCAGATTGGCGTTTGTAGCCCATGAAGCAATATGTTACCAGGGCGATAACGGCGATTGCAAGGGTCACGTAGCGCACGGCCTTATTTTTTGAGAAGTTGCTTGCAAAAGCTGCCGCAGCCACAACGATCATAATTACATACTGGATTACGGTAACGGAATCAGATGCCCAGAACGAGCCTTCGAGCGGGGCATTGAGGGTGATGTTGCATTGCAACATATTTACGGCATACTTCTGGAAGGGGAAGATGGCCGAGTAGTAGAGTACGCACAGCAGGGCGACCAGCCAAAAACCGGTGCTTGAAAGGATTTTGCCAAGGTCCTTGATTTGGAACGGTTCGTCTTTCTCCTCCTCGGCATGGGTCTGCTCATCGAGTTTCTTATCCATGAAGAAGTAAACGATAAACATTATCAGGGCTATCATAAGCAGCACGACGCCGAATGCCACAGAGCGCGCAACACTGATTTCGCCGCCAAGTTCGGCAAACATAGGCGAGAAAATCATACATGTGGCAACGCCGAGGCGTGCCAGTGCCATTTCCGAACCCATGGCCAATGCCATTTCGCGGCCCTTGAACCATTTCACAATGCCTCGGCTTACGGTAATACCGGCCATTTCAACGCCGCACCCGAAAATCATGAAGCCGACAGCCGACAGTTTTGCCGATGCGGGCATCCCTTCGTAGAATGGTGAGATGCCGAGTTCGTCGAAGCCCGGTATGTAGTTGAGGTGGTTTGTGAACCAAATGTCAAGCGAGCTGCCTAAGAAGCTGTCGGTAAGTGCATACCAGTTGATTGTCGCTCCCACGAGCATAACAGCGCCTGAAAGCAGGGCTGTGAACCTGACCCCCATTTTGTCAAGGATGATTCCCGCGAAAATGAGGAAGAAGATAAACACGTTGAGGAATGTTTCCGATCCTTGCATTGTGCCGAATGCCGTTGAATCCCACCCTCGGGTTGACTGAAGGAGGTCTTTGATCGGGGATAGGATGTCCATGAAGATGTAGGAACAGAACATGGCGAAGGCGAGCAGTCCGAGTGCGGTCCAGCGTGCCCATGCCTTGTCGTTAAGGTTGCGTAGTTCAGCTTTTGCCATAAATAGAGTAATGTTGGTTTTGAGTGACAAAAGTAACTAAAAATGTCGCTAATTGGAAATTTAATGAGTATTAATGAGTAATTTTGCAGGGCTGCACGGCAGGCTTTTCATTGTCATCAGTTGTTTTGCCGGGTATGCAGCCATTTTGTTTCTTTAATAATTCCTTATAATATAAATGACGACTTCGGCACGTCCCTATACGTTCGACCGCGTTGTGCGGCTTCTGATTTCCGTTGCTGCAGTTGCTGCAGCGGTGTGGTTTATCGACATGCTAAAAGATGTGTTGCTCCCGTTTCTAGTGTCATGTCTGATTGCCTACCTGTTAGAACCGTTTGTGCAGTATAACCGTTCGATACTGAGGCTCAAGGGGCGCATGGCTGCCGTTTTTATCACCCTTTTCGAGGCTGCCCTGTTCTTTGCCATATTGATTTATTTCTTCGTACCTTCGATTATCGACGAGTTGCACCAGATGGCGGAACTGATGCGTAAATATTCGGCGTCGGATATAACCATACGTTACCTGCCCCCGGAAATCCATGACGTACTCAAGCGTAATATCGATTTCGAACATCTGGCACAGAAATTGATGAATCAGAATCTCAACGCCATGCTCGACAATGCTATGACCGTGATTCACGGGGGGCTGCATGTGATTCTCGGCATAGTGGGGTGGCTTATTGTTTTCCTGTATGTGATTTTTATCATGCTGGATTACGACCGGCTTATGCGTGGATTCAGGCTGCTGGTGCCCCCGCGATTCCGTGGTGTCGCCTATAAGCTCGGTAATGACATGAAAAATTCCATGAATCATTATTTCCGTGGTCAGGCATTGATTTCATGTTGTGTGGCCGTGGTCTATTGCGTGGGGTTCTCGTTGTGCGGGTTGCCGTTGGCTGTTATAATGGGGTTGGGAACTGCTGTTTTGTTCATGATTCCCTATTGCCAATATATTTCGATAATACCTGTGACGTTGCTATGCCTGGTCGACGCTGCCAACGGCACAGCTGATTTTTGGACGAAATGGTGGGAATGTATGGCGGTGTTTGCCGCAGTGCAGATTGTGGGTGACCTCATCCTTACACCCCGCATCATGGGCAAGGCTATGGGGCTTAATCCTGCAATCATCCTGTTGTCGCTTTCAATATGGGGGTCGCTTTTCGGTTTTGTGGGAATGATTATAGCACTTCCCCTCACCACATTGCTCCTGTCATATTATGAGCAGTATATAATAATGCGCAATGATGACGAGACTCCGGCACAGCGTAAGGAGGAGGTGCAGGAACTGAAGGATATGACCAAGCTGGACTGAAGGGAGGGCGATTTGTCCACCAAATCGGTGTTAATGTGTAATTATTAGTAAATTATGTAAAGGCTGCTTTATGCCAGCGGTCGATTAGCGCGGTCATGTCGGGGGGTACAGGGCAGGAAAAGAACATTGCCTTGCCGGTGCGGGGATGGTTGAATCCGAGTGTACGGGCATGTAGCGCCTGACGCGGGCAGGTGTCGAAGCAGTTTTTTACGAATTGGCGGTATTTTGCAGATGTGTTGCCGCGCAGTATTTCGTCACCGCCATAACGTGCATCGTTGAAAAGCGGATGCCCTGTGTGCATCATGTGAACCCTTATCTGATGTGTGCGCCCCGTTTCCAGCACGCATTTCACCACCGACACATATCCAAGTTTCTCGATTACTTCGTAGTGGGTTACGGCATGCTTGCCTATTTCCCCGTCGGGAGGGAATACGGCCATCTGCAGCCTGTCTTTCGGGTTGCGTGCGATATTCCCGGTTATCGTGCCGCTGTCGGGGTGGGGGATGCCCCACACAAGTGCGACATATTCGCGTTGGGTTGTTTTGTTGAAGAACTGTTTGCCAAGGTTGGTCTTGGCATCGGGTGTTTTGGCTACGACAAGCAGCCCTGAGGTGTCTTTGTCGATGCGGTGAACCAGTCCGAGGCGCGGGTCGCTTACATCGTAATCAGGCGTGTTGCGGAAATGCCACGCAAGGGCGTTGACCAAGGTGCCGCTGTAATTGCCGTGACCAGGGTGTACGACCAATCCGGCAGGTTTGTTCACCACCAAGAGGTCATCGTCTTCATACACTATGTCGAGAGGGATATCTTCGGCAATTATTTCGAATTCATAGCGGGGCCGGTCCATCACCACCGAAATCACATCGTCAGGCTTGACCCTGTAGTTTGACTTGACCGGTTTGCCGTTGGCCAGGATGCAGCCTGCTTCGGCAGCCTGCTGGATGCGGTTGCGCGATGATTTCTGGAGATGGTCTACAAGGAATTTGTCGACTCGAAGTAGTTGCTGCCCTTTGTCGGCGACGAATCGGAAATGTTCGAACATCCCACCCTCACCTTCGGAATCCTGTTCCTCTAAGTCGGTAAGTTCGTCGGCATCGTCGTCATATGGCATCCCGGTGACAGCCCGGCTGCCGGTTGTTTGATGATGGGTGGTTTCGTACATTTTGCGTATGATTTCTGTCGCGTTCCTATTCTATGTTCAGTTCGTCGATGGCGTTGTCGATTGCCATCGAGTCTATATCGGCACCTGTTTCGAAACTTTCTCCATAGCCTGTGCCTACTTCGATGGTGACTACCGCCGATATGGGGATACGTGCCCCGGGCTGCAATGCGACGCCGTTGAATTTCGCCCCGAGAACAAGCCCGGCATATTCCGATGTGACCGGCACTTCGCGTATCTCCTTGATTCCTATACCTTCGAACATCGACCGTGCCTGACGTGCGGATACATTATAGAAATCCGGCACTGTTATGAGTTTGGGGCTGAATGCGACTACGGTCAGATACACGTTGCCCCCTTTCTTGATTCTTGCCCCGGGGATAGGTGTTTGCTCCACAACTATGCCTGGGCGGCTGTAGCTGTCGAAAACAGAGTCGGAAATTATGGCGTTCAAGCCGGATATGTCGACATTTCCGGCCGCGCTTTCGTAGGTCTGTCCTTTGACATCGGGCACAACGCGTTCTTCGCCGTGGAATGTCCAAAAATCGAGAAACCACAGTAACATCCAGATTAACAAGCTTCCTGTCAGGATAATGTACAGGAGGTTCATAAGCACGGGATGGCGCTTGCGGAATCCTTCAGGCCGGTTCTTCACCGGGTCGTTGTTATCGTAATGGTCGCGGTTATCATAATATTCCATATCTCTCTGACGTGGCTGCCTTTGGGGGCGGCGGGGAGCATAGTCATCGTCGGGGTGTCGTAAGCGCCCGTCGGCACGTGTTGCCAGGTCGTCGGCCCAGTCGCTTTCCCTGCGCCCGCGCTGGTGAAGTCCGAATTCGCTGTCGTCGAATTCAATTGGCCGTTGACGGGTGTTGCGCCCGCTGCCGGTATATTCGTCATCGTATCCGTTCATTGTTCGGTCAAAGTATTGTTTCGCCTGATGAGGCATTTGGAATGCAAAAATACGAAAATTCCTGTAAATCCGAAACTGAGTGAAACCACACGGCTGACGCATCTTAAATAAACTTAACGGCTGTCAACCGATTTATATTGGTCAACAGCCGTTAAGTTTATTTAAGATGTGTCTGCCGTGCTCCAAACCCTGCAAATTTCCAAGGTAAAAAAGATTAATAGACCTGTTGGTTGAATTAAATTAGCGAATATTTTATCTGCCCAATCGGACGATGATTAACGAAATTGACATATTGCATGAACGTCATTGCTGCGATTTTGCCCGCCATACGGGTGAAAAGACCGCAGGATTGTTTTGCGTAGTTTCGTATCATCATCAGATTGTCGTTGAGCTGGGAGAATATCGTTTCAATCCGTTTGCGGAACCTTTTGTAAGCCCAAGTCGGCGGGCGCCAGTTCTTTTGATTCAGCCGATATGGAACTTCAAGAGTGATATTTGCCGATTCAAAGAGGTGCTTCTGAATCTCGGCGCTGAGATAGCCCTTATCTCCAAGCATCATGCAATCGTGATATTCCCAACGTACATCATTGAGATAATGGAGGTCATGGACACTTGCGGCAGTCATGTCATAGGAGTGTATAACGCCATGTATCCCACAGACAGCATGGAGTTTATATCCATAGTAATGTGTGCCCTGCGATGCGCAATACCCCCCCAGTCGGGAGTCGCATTGGCATTGTCCCGCCCCATGACGCAGCGATTCGTCCGCGCGTTTTGGCATACCTTTACCGGCTTGGAGTCAATGCAGAGTACATCCTCGGAGCCATCAATGGCTATAGCTACTTCCTTGCGGATTTCTTCAGCAAGCCGAACCGTAAACTTGCGTCGGGCATTGAACTGTCTCCGACTGATCAGGTTTGGAAAATCCTCCTTACACTCATTATGCAATCGATGAAAAAGAAGATTTTCGCTGTCGAATCCGAAGGCTTCGGCAGTTATGCCGAGAGCAATTACTTCGAGGTCGGAGAACTTGGGGACAACGCCACATCTGGGGACATTACCGAGTTCATTAACACGATTTCCGGTGAAATCCTTGCAGATTCCGAGGATTCTGACGAAATTTGCTATGAAGTTGCGCATAAGCAGGCTAATAGTAGTTAACGGTGTGGTTACCACTAATTTGCTAATAATCTGCGTGTTGTGCAACTTTTCCATTTATATATATTTAGAAATCTAATTCAACCAACGAGTAATTATTATTTAATGCCATACATAACGACCAATCAGGTTAAGTAAGTCATTTATGAAGAAACAAATCACAATTCTTGCTATAGGCTCGATGATTGCCGGGGGCGCCTCGGCAAAGGTTACCTTGCCTCGATTTTTCACCGACAATATGGTTGTGCAGCAGAATTCCGTGCTGACTTTGCCGGGAACTGCCGAACCGATGTCGCAGGTCACGGTTAGAACCGACTGGAGCGATGATGTTGTAAAGACAAAGGCCGGGAAGGACGGCAGGTTCTCGGTCACGCTCCCCACTCCTGCTGCCGGAGGGCCGTACACCCTGATTGTGTCGGACGGCACGGGTGACGACACAGTGCTTTCGAATGTGTTGTCGGGCGAAGTTTGGCTCTGTTCAGGCCAGTCGAATATGGAGTATCCCGTAAAGGGGTGGACGCAGGTTATGAATGCCGACGAGGTTGTAGCCACGGCCCAGCACCCCGACATACGGTTGTTGCAGGTTAGAAAGAATATCTCCTACGCACCGCTCGATGATGCCGAAGTGAATATGGGGGGATGGGTGGAAGCATCGCCTGCCACTATGGATTTTTCGGCAATCGCCTATCTGTATGCCTTGCATCTGCATAACGAGCTTGGTGTTCCTGTGGGGGTTATCGACTCGACATGGGGAGGTACGCCTGCCGAAGCATGGACAGGTTACAGCCACCTTCTTGGAGTGCCGGGATTCGAAGGGGAACTTGCCGCCCTTAAAAACAGCGGTTTCACGCGCGACGGGCTTCAGGCCGACTATGACAAGCGGGTGAACGAATGGTTGAAGGAGGTTGAAAAGATTGATGTGCAGTTTGACCGTGGTGTGTATCAGACCGGGGCGGGATGGGGCATGATGCCTGTTCCGGCACTTTGGGAAACCTCGGTGCTTCCCGATTTCGACGGGGTGGTGTGGGTGCAGAAAAAGCTCGAGCTTCCCGCCGAAGCCGCAGGCAAGCCGGTCGAACTTCATCTCGGTATAATCGATAACGAGGATGTAACATATTTCAACGGCCAGAAAGTAGGGGGGATGAACGGCTGGGATGCCCCGCGTGTCTATAATGTTCCCGGTAACCTGGTAAAGAAGGATAACGTGATTACAATCCGTGTGATTGACTTCGACGGTGGCGGCGGGATAGGCGGACGTCCTGAGGATGTGTGCGCTATAGTCGATGGCAAGGCATATCCGCTTGCCGGCGACTGGAATTACCTGGTGGCAGGCGATTTCCGTTCGCTTCCCCAGCGTCCGTCGGCTGTAGGCAGCTCAAGCTATCCCACGGTGCTTTATAACGCCATGATTCACCCGTTGCGTATTATGCCGGTGAAAGGTGTGCTGTGGTATCAGGGATGTGCCAATGTGGGTCGCGACAAGCAATATGCGCCTTTGTTCAAGGCGTTGATAAACGACTGGCGCGAGCTTTGGAAAAAGGATTTCCCGTTCTATTTCGTGCAGCTCTCAGGTTTCCAGACCCCTAAAAACGTCCAGCCTGATTCCCCGTGGGCTGATTTGCGCAACTCGCAGGCAAAGGCTTTGGAACTTCCGAACACCGGGATGGCAGTTTCTATAGACCTCGGGCATCCGGGCGACATACACCCCTCGGATAAGCAGGAGGTAGCCCGCCGATTGTCGCTGATTGCGCTTAACCGTGATTACGGGAAGGATTGCGAATATGCCGCACCTGTGTGTGTTGCGGCTACACCCGCCGACGGAAAGATTCAATTGAAATTCAATGGAGCGGTGAAACCGACATCATCGGCACTCACCGGCTTTATAATCGGTGACAAGGATGGCAATTTCGCATATGCCAACGCACGCCTTGTTGGCGATGACACCGTGGTTCTGTCATCGCCTTTGATTAAAGCCCCTGTGGTTGCCCGTTATGACTGGGCCGACTATCCCGGCGGTAATCTTTATGGTGCGAACGGGCTGCCTGTAGCCCCGTTTGCGACGGATAAGTAAATTCGATAGGCGGATAGAGCTTCTGTACAGTTACAAATAAATTAAACGAGGGTGTGTCAGAATGGCTCATCTGGGTCGTCGCTTGCGGGTGATGCTGAACCATTCTGACAGCACCCTCGCCATACGTGCGAAAACCAAGGCGGTGTGCCAAAATATTGAATTTTGACACTCCGCCTTGGTAAGGGGGGATTTTCCGCATGTGTTGAAGGTTGTTGTTGTTTTTCGATTCGGGATGAAGCTCCGGTGCTACTTGCCATCATATTGTTGTAAACGGTGTCAAAAGTTTTTGATTATTGGTTTTATATTGTATATTTGCATCGCTTTGGTCAATAATTGATGCATTTTGTGTCAATCGTCGTCAGGGTTCTGTTATAACCAATCAGTCAAAAACCTTACATTATGAAAAAACTATTGATGACAATAACGCTGGTGGCCTGTGTGGCTGTTTCGGTGTTATCCCGGGAAACGGTTATGCCATCGGCCGGTTTGCCGACAAGGAGCGTCGCACCACCCTTGAATCTTACTATGAAAGAACATGCCGCCCGTTCATCGGCTTGCAATATGCCGAAGGCGCGGAAGTTATATTCATCTAAAGGATTTTACAGCCCTTCCCTGAATCAATCCATACCTTATGCCGCGTCTGACGGTATGACATCGATGCCTGAGTTATATGGTAGTGTGATATATGCCGACGGATGGACGTTGCAGGATAACGGCATTGGGATGTACCGTATAGGCACATCAGACGATGTCCCGTTTACCCGTATGGGAACAGCACGTATTGATGCCTCGGCAGGTGGGGTGGTTGTAGGTGATACTTATTGGTCGTGTTACAATGTTGAACAGTATGGTTATTCCTATGTATATGTGTTGGGCTATGACGTCCGGTCGTGGGAGGAGACCAGTTGGGAATGGGGGGATATACCTGTCGTGTCGACAGGGGTGGCATACGACAGGACGACAGGGAATGTATATGGTTGTTTCCGTAGCGATGACAACCGTGGATATGTATTTGGCACAGTGGATTACATAGTTCGCAAACGTACATCTATAAAGCCGTTGGAGCGTATGTGGAGTGCGGTGGCCATCACACGTAAGGGGCAGTTGTATGCCATTGACGAGTTGGGGGATTTATATAAGGTCGATAAGGGAACCGGCGACATGACCCCTGTGGGCAGTACGGGGCTGGTGGCAACTAATCCTTCATCGGCATGCATCGATCCTCGTTCTGGTCGTTGTTTTTATGCTGTCACCCAGGGAACCGATGGCTCTCTCTATGAAATCGACCTGAATACAGCGCAGGCGACATTGCTATATCATTTCCCCGAAAACCAGGAGGTGGTGGGTATGTTTGTCCCTGTGCCTGATGTTGACGATAATGCCCCGGATGCCATCAGTGACCTGTCGCTTTCGTTCCCGGCCGGTGCTTTATCAGGCACTGTGTCGTTTACGTGTCCGTCGACAACATTCGATGGGCAGCCGGGCGAGGGGGATATAACCTATGTAGTGGAAGCTGACGGGATGACCATGGCTTCAGGGCAAGCCGTCTACGGGAAGGAAGTCAAGGCTGAGGTAAAATTATCCGTCCCAGGTAATTATACGTTTAAGGTTTATGTCGCGAACGCCGTCGGCAACGGACCTCCTACAGAAGTCCGGACATTTGTAGGCCATGACTTGCCCGTATCCCCGGAACTTACGGCCACGATGGCCGACGGGGTGGTTACCCTTTCTTGGTTGCCTGTCTCATTTTCGGCAAACGGGGGCTATATAGATGTGGATAACCTCACATACAAAGTGACACGCTTTCCCGATAATGAAGTTATAGCTGAATCTATAAGACATACTTCTGTAACTGATATCCCTCCGGTTTCCGGCATGCTTACAGGTTATTGGTATGCCGTTTCAGCATATGATGGCAAATATGCTTCGGCCGATGCGGTTTCTCGCAAATTTTGGACTGGCTCTATCACGCCTCCGTATTCGGTAGTGTTTGATAACGAATACGGAGGGGAGGCGTTTACCATCCACGATGTCAATAACGACGGTTCGACCTGGGGTTGGGATGCTTATGACAAGGCGTTCAAAACCCGGTTCAACCGCAACGCTGATATGGATGACTGGCTGGTGACACCACCCTTCAAACTTGAAAAAGGGAAAATGTATATGTTCACTGCCAAGATGCGTACATATCTCGGAAATCCGTTGGAGGTGGAAATCCGTTGGGGAACCGGCGATACTCCTGAGGCTCTCTCCAGCGTGTTGATGGAACCGCAGATTATCAAGAACCGCAACAGCCAGGATTATACGTTCTATCTCCTGCCTGATGCCGACGGCACTTATTATGTAGGGATTCATGAAACCACGTCGGCCGACAACAGCTGGTTCCTGTATGTTGACGGGATTTCGATGGGTGCAGGCGCGGATGCAGTAATCCCGGACGTTGTTGAAGGTTTCACAGTGACTCCCGATGCCTCCGGTGCCAAGAAAGCTTTCATCCGCCTGGTTGCCCCGGACAAGGATGTAAACGGTGCGAAGATTGAAAACCTGACCCGTGTTGATGTTTTGCGGGATGGGACAGTGGTGAAGTCGTTTGATGCACCTGAAGTCGGCGCAGTGCTTGAATTTTCCGACGAAGTGTCGGAAATAGGCTATTACAAATACGAGGCACTTGCCTATAACGCTTCAGGCGCCGGAAAAAAGACCGGGGTGACCGTTTTTGTAGGAGCTAACGAACCGGCCAAACCCGGTTGGGTGAAGATTGTCGAGACCTCGGTCCCCGGTGAAGTGACGATGACATGGGAAGAGGTGACCACCGACAAGGATGGGAAACCGTTGAATCCGGCCTTGGTGACATACACTATAATTGCAGCCAGCGACGGGGACGACCCGGTATATGTTGCTGAAAACCTTAAAGGCTCATCACATACGTTCCAGGCCCTGAATCCTGGGGGCCGGCAGGGATTCGTAGGCTACGGCCTGCGTGCGCATACCGAAGGGGGGCATTCGCTGATGGCGGTTACCGACCTGTTGCCTGTCGGCACACCGTATCCTGCCCCGTGGAGCGAATCATTTGCCGGAGGTAAGGCTGAATCGTTAATTCGCAGCGATAACCGGGAAGGGATATGGAGCATTTATAATGATGATGCCGGTATACGGTCATATGACAATGATAACGGGATGGCTGCTATGTTCGGGGAAGCCGAAGGGGCGGATGCCACGCTGTTTAGCGGAAAGATTTCTCTTGAAGGGTTGGCTAATCCCGTATTGATGTTTTATACATACAATATCGAAGGTGATGACGGTGATCTGAATGAAATAGAGGTAGCTGTTAACGGCGGTGATGGCTTCAAGGTAGAGAAAAACGTCATGACGTGGACTCTTGGGGAGGATGACGGGTGGTATCTGGTTGTTGTGCCTTTGGATAAATACAAGGGCAAAGTAATACAGTTTTCTCTACGCGGCATCACCTATACACGTAAATTCACGTTGATTGACAATATCGTTGTCACGTCACTTGACAACCATGACCTGCGTGTAACGGCGATAAACGCACCGGCCGCAGTTGAGGCCAATAAGGAGTTCTTTGTTACGGTCAATGTTGAGAATATATCGGTCAACGAAGCTGACCATTTTGACGTCAAGCTTTTCCGTGATGGCAGGCATGTGGGCACCAAGGCACCGGCTCCCCTGGGTGTCGGCGGCACACTGGTTGTCAGATTCCCCCAGGTGTTTACGGTAGCTGACAATGAGATGTCGGAATATCATGCCGTTATTGAATATCATGCCGATACACACCCGGATGACAACGTTTCGGGCAAGAAGGTTGTAAAACTGGTTCTCCCGGATTATCCTATTCCGCGCAACCTCAACGGAACGGCTGATGTGAACAGCGTGTTGCTGACATGGGATGCTCCAGATGTTGCCTCGGCAGTTCCAGACCGAGTTACAGAAGATTTTGAAACTTTTGAATCATGGATAAAGACCGGTGCCGGAGGTTGGACTTTTGTTGATGCCGATCAAGCTGCAATAGGCCAAATAGGGAATTTTATGATGCCTGGAATCGACTATGGTGCGGCGCTCTCATGGTTTGTAAGCGATGCCTCGCTACCTGGTTTGCCCGAAGCGTTTGCCGCTTTCTCCGGCAACAAATGTCTGTCGACCATCTTTTGCCTCCCGAAAACCAACGAAAATGGAGATGTTGAGTATATTGCCAACGATGACTGGGCGATATCCCCCGCTCTGTTCGGCGGCAAACAATCCGTAACCCTTATGGCACGCTCTCTCAATCCATATGAAGCAGAGGAAAGCTTTGAGATACTGTATTCGTTAACTGAAGCCGCTTCCCCTGCCGATTTTATATTGTTGCAGAAAGTTGAAAAAGTGCCTGGTACGTGGACTCCTTACAGCTTCGACATGCCGAATGGCGCCAAACGTTTTGCCATACGTTACAACCATACCTATGGCCTGTCGCTCGGAATCGATGACGTGTCATTCATACCCGAAGGCAAATCCAGCCTGGTGATTGATGGTTATAATGTATATCGTGACGGCAAACGCATAAACACTACCCTTGTTAAGGAAATCTCCTTCACAGAATTCGTGCAGTTGATGGGATGTGTTACTTATGCCGTGTCGGCTGTTTATGTCGCAGTGGGAGAGTCTGGTTTGAGCGAGCCGCTGAATCTTGGTGGTTCGGGAATTGAACAAGTATCAGATAAAGCGCTTTCTACGGTATCAGCTGGTCGTGGTGTCATCGTAGTTGCCAATGCAGATGGGGCTGATGTCCGCGTTACAGACATGGCCGGACGGGTGATTGCATCCTGCCGTGGAACCAGGCGTCTGGAAATCCCTGTTGCGTCCGGCATCTACCTCGTGAAATCCGGTATGACCGTTGTCAAAGTCATGGTGCCGTAACCAACGGGATTTTATATTTTATAATGTGATTAATGGCGTTATGTCTTATTTTTTGACACAGCGCCATTTGTATATAGCCGGAAGTCGATGCCTTGACATCAATGTACAGAAATGCTATCCCGGTTTTTACCCTCCGGTTTATTGGTTGTGGCCGAACCTTTGAAACGGTAGTTGAACCGGTGGTTCGGGGCGCAGTCGCCGTCGGAATACATCAGCATCGGTTCGCCTGCTTCGAGGTTGCAGTTATCAACCCATTTGAAATCAAAATCGAAGTCGCCTTTGCGTTTTACAGCCGATTTCGGCAGGGCAATCATCAGGCGGCTGCCCTCGAACCGTGCATCAAGCTTACCCTTTACGGTTTCCCATTCGAACTTATCCTTGGCGGTGCTTTTTTTCAAGGTGAAGTACCCGTGGGACGGGTCGCGTTCTATGATGTAGTCATATCCCTGCCAGCCGGTGGCGTAGTCGCAATCGGTGTTTAGAAGCAGCCGCATGCGTCGGGGCGTATCGTCCCAAACGATGTCGGTGGCTGTTGCAACAAGGAAATATATGTTGTGCTTATCCTTGGTCACCTTGCAGTGGGCTATATCATTGCCGGGGGATTTGCAGGTTTTGTCCTGGGCTACGGATTGCAGCATATGGTCGCCCGTGTCGTCGGTAAATATCAGCGATTCCGCATCCCATTGCTCCCAAGGGCCGTTGATGTCGATTTTTATGTTTCTTGTCGGGGTTGGAATAGGGGATGTGCCACGGTATTTGCGAATCTCCTCCACCATCTGCATGTAATAGTTATCGCGGAAAAGGGGATGGGTAGAAGGTTCGAGGTCGCGGTTGAATTCGGCGGTGTAGACATCCACGAAATATGATTCGTCATCATGCTGGTTCTTTGCACCGGGACGCACTTTGCCAGGGTCGGCCCCCGCATGGTCGCCTGTGGTGAAACGCATGGCTATGAACTCGTTCCATTGTGTCAGGAAAACAACGGGGGGCCGTTCCTCATAGGGCAGGCTGTGAACCCGCTGCCATTGCTCTGCGAAATAAAGCCCCATAGGGGTGGAATCGCACACCCCTTGGGCGCTGACCTGTGGCTGCGAGCCTTGGCTGTAGCTTTTGCCTGTGTTTGTCGTAGGGTGCTGGGCACTTCCCACAGAGATGCATTCGGGCACTTTTTTATCGTTTTTCATGGTGTATCCTATCCCTTGCGGGTAATAGTCGAGCCATGACCAGGTGTTTTCCCGTCCACCCGTCCATGCCCAGCTGTGGCGCAGGGTGAGGTTTTCCAATATCGGGGTTAGTGATGGATAGTTGGCGGCATCCTCGGTGTCACACATCAACAGTGGCGCCCCTTCCCACTGATACCACAGGTCGGACAGTTCGGGTTTGCTATAGAAATTATCCCAAAGCGATGCGATTGCGCTTTCTTGCCTCGCGTGGGTCATGAATGTAAGGCGCGGCCATCGCAACCCTTTGTCGCGTCGTTCATGCACCACCTTGATAAACTCGTTGATTCGGTCGGGATAGGTTAATCCGTTTGTGCAGTCAAAGGCGATGAAATCCACCCCGGCATCGCATAGCATTTGCAGATGTTTGAAAATGACGTCGTGCTGTCCGGCGTCGTAATATCCCAGCCACGGTTTCCCCCACCAGTGGTAATGGTGTTCGGGCCCCCATGCCGGGTTGTCAGGGTTTGCAGCAAGGATTTCGGAAATGTCGTAGACGGTTTTCATCTTATCTTCTGTACCATGCCAGATGTAGTAGAACATACCTATCTCTACTCTGTCGTCGGGTACAGGTATCCCCCCGTCCATATTGTCGGAGGAAGGTACTATGCGTCCCAGTTCGTCGCATCCCACCCAGGTGTCGGGTTTTGTGTCGGCTGCGGCGTTAATGCCGGAAGCAATGGCGGCTATAGCCGTCACGGCAAAAGGAATAAGTCGGTTTGTTTGCAATGTGATAATTGAATTTATGGTTATGGATGTGGATTGAGGTTCTTTCGAGCTGTTGAAGTCACGATTCCACTTTGGCTATTTACGGCAAAAGTAACGAAAAAATGCGTCAGGGGCAAATCCGTGGCATGGAAGTCCGGGTAGTGGCTTCGTGGGCGTCATGCTTGCTTGGTAGCAGGGTGTCGGCGGTGCTTGTCGACGGCTATCAGGATGAAGGTGATAATGCCGATTACAATCATAAACATGGTCTGTGATGCCATGATGACGTTGCCAAGGGCGGCGCCGGTGGTTTTGAATGCCGCAGGTTCTACGCCTGAAGGCATGAACAGGGTCAGGCCGAACAGCAGGGCTGTCTGATACGGGCCTATACCCCCGTTCGACGGGATGCCCATGGATATGCTGATAAGTACGAAACACACCAGCGCGAGGATAAGCCCGTTGTCACGTAGCATATCGGCTATCATAGGGAACGCATTAAGGGCAATGACCATCTGTAGGAAATAGCATCCCCAGATGCATATCGTGAGTCCCAGCCATTGCATTTTCCCACGCATGCGGGCGATGGAGGCAAATCCGTCCCACAGACCTGTCATGAACTGCTTGATTTTTAGAACATACCGGTTGTGTGAGCGGGTAAGCACCATCCAGCAGGCTGTGGCTAAGGCTGCGGCTGCAATCCAGGTAAAAGGGGATGTGATAATGTCAAGCAACGTCGTATATGCCTTGGGGTAGGCGCTGACGAATTCTGTTACAGGGCCGTGTGCCACAATGAGGGTGAAGAGAGTCAGCAACCCTACCACGACCAGGTCGGCCAGGCGGTCGGCCACCATCGAGCCGAATACGGTTGAGAAAGGTGCATCCTCGCGATAGGCCACATAGCCCGAACGCCACACCTCCCCAAGTCGTGGGAAAACTATGTTGACGGCATATGTCCCGAAAATGCTGTAAAGCAACACGCGGACCGGGGCATCCACACCTGATGCACGCAATTGTATCCCCCAGCGGAGAGCACGCAGCACCAGAGGCACGAATCCCATCAGGAGCATAAGCCCTATCCAGCGGAAATCGCATTCGGTTTTTATTACGTGCATCATCTCGTTGAAATCGATGTCGCGGAACAATGCGATGCAAAGCCCGACACTTACAATGAACGGTATGGCGAATTTAAGCACCTTTCCAAGTGCTCCCTGTGTTCTGTTTTTGTAACCGGACTTATCCATGGCAAGAAAAGCTTAGGCCGAATCTGAATAATTGCATGATGAAGCGGAGATAACTTCTGTGCAAAAATACTCAAGTTTGCCCGAAACTTCCATTTTTTTAGTGTAATTAACTTATTTCTCGGTGTAAAACTCCAAATATTGGCTACTTTTGCCTTAAAGTAATGGAAGGCTTCCTTGTATAAAAAAATCAGTGCCAAACGTGTATCTCCGTTTATGAAACAGAAACGACAGCTCGACGACAGTCCTCTCAGGCTTGCCCAGATTGCCCGGTTGAAAAACGTGTCAGACGATTACAGTCATCTGGGGCAAGACTATATCCTGTCGCATATAACAACCAACACGTCCTATTTCTATGCCCCGGTGGCACGCCGGTTCGACGGGCATACGATGATAATAGGTGTCAAAGGCACCATTAAGATTACAATCGACCTTGACACGGTAGAAGTGCCGCCTAACTCTGTTGTTTTCGTGGCTCCTGAGCGTGTGTTCAAACCGATTGACTGGGAGGGGGAGGAGCTTGACGGCTATCTTCTGTTCCTGTCGAATAAATTTGTCTATGACCTCAATATCGATCTTAATGCCATAAACACCAACATCTTTACCTCGGCCAAGGCCGTGTTGACCCTTTCGCCTGAAAAGGTGTCGCTCCTTATCCGTTATTTCGAGTTGTTGCATCGCAATGCCACCGAGCAGAATCCCTATAACCGTCACATCGCACGTGCGCTTATGTCGGCTGCGGCTTACCAGATTATGGCATATGGTGAAGAGGCCGAGGCAGGGGCCGGTATGTTAAAGCCCAATTCGCGGAAACTTAACTATGTGCAGAACTTTTTACGGCTTGTGCGGGCACATCATAAACGCGAACGTGCCATAGGGTTTTATGCCGAGAAAATGTTTATTTCGCCTAAATACCTGTCGCTGATTATTAAAGAGGCCACCGGCCGGTCGGCAGCCGAATGGATTGACCAGTATGTGCTGCAAGAGGCCAAGAATCTGCTATGCTATTCTGGTAAAAACGTGCAGCAGGTTGCTTATGAGTTGAATTTCACCAACCAGTCATCGTTTGGAAAATACTTCAAGCACCTGACCGGCCTTTCCCCCACGCAGTTCCAGAACCGTTGATGTGCGGTATGACAGGATTGTCTTAGACAATCTATTAGATAGTATGCCCCCCAAGGATGGCTGTGCAGTTGTTGCTGATGCATTCCGTAAGGTGTTGTTCGGGGGTGTGTCGTACTTCTGCCAGCTTTCTGATTACGTTTGTTATGCCGGTCGGGGCGTCGTCTGTTTCCGCGAGCAGATTGCTGTCGGGAATAATACCGGCAGTTTCGTAATTGAATTTCTCCCCTAAGGAAATATATACGGGTGATTGAGGGGTGGCAGTGCTTAGAAATTGAAGTGCTGCCTGCGGTTTGCCTCGGAAACCATGCCATATCCATGGGGTGGTAAGCCTCGGGGCGAGTTCTTTGCGAATTGCTGACAGCCGGTCGGAGGATTTGACTACATGTAGAATGATTGGTTTGCCAAGTTTTTCGCCTAGTTCTATATGGCGGCGGAATATCATTTCCTGCATGTCGGCATCAGCCCCGCGCAGGCGGTCGAGGCCGGTTTCCCCGATAGCCCTCACCTGCGGCAAGGCCGCAACCTGTTCCAGCAATTCCAGCTGCTGCTCTATCTGCCGTGGGGTTATGCTCCCGGTCTCCCACGGGTGTATCCCGGTAGAGAATACCCCATCCGGCCATCTGTCGCACCATTGCCGCACTGCTTCCGGGTTCCCGCAAACCACTCCCGCACCGCGCTTGTGCACATCATGTGTATGTATATCAATCATAGGGGATTATCCGCTTGTAGAGACGGGATAGCATCCCGTCTCACTGAACCCGCTGAACCCGCTGAACCCGCTGAACCCGCTGAACCCGCTGAACCCGCCGAACTCACCGAATCCGCCAAACTCACCGAACTCGCCGAACTCACCGAACTCACCGAACCCGCTGAACCCGCTGAACTTCACAGAACCCAACTGCCCCCATCATTTGCCCCACCCAATCCACTCATTCCTCCCTCCCAATTCATCCCGGAATAAATTCCTATGGCACAGGGTCATATCCGCTTCCGCCCCATGGGTGGCATCTCGACAATCGTTTTATCGTAAGCCATAAACCTTTAAACGGGCCATGGCGGCGCAGCGCCTCTATGGCATATTCCGAACAGGTGGGGGTGAAACGGCATGAAGGGGGAAGCAATGGGGATATGCAAAGCCTGTAGAACCATACAGGCAGCTGCAACACAGCCGACAGGGCTTTCAGCAGAGGATTCATAATTATAATGCTCCCGGAAATATACGGCGCAGGATGCGTTGCATGGATTTTTCAATCCGGGCATAAGGTTCGAGGGTGTCGGCTATATATATGAAAGCGATGTCAATCGGTTTTTCGCTGTTGTCCGTATCTGCTATATGCCGGTTAAGCCGGTATGATTCGCGTATGCGCCTTCTCATTGCCACGCGGTCAACCGCATGGCGTAACCTTTTCTTAGGCACTGAGATAAGGAACTGCACCCGTTCGCGCTTGGCTGAGGATGCCGTCGTGGCGGTGTTTTCTCCCCACACGGCTCTCAGCGGATAGGCTAAAACCGAATTCCGTTGTCCGCTTTCGCGGTAATCGAACAGTTTGTCGATTGCAGTCCTGGAACAGAGCTTGTGCCGTTTGCCAAGGGAAAATGCTTTCATCGCTTTAGTGAACCGATGGTTGATGGTGATGTTGGTTCGGATGTAGCTTTGGCCGATTCTGCCGGTTGCCTTTGTCTTAGAGATTGTTTAAAAATCTTTTGGAAAAAATTCCAGACCCTCTCTTATGGCCGTGTTACTCCTGGTTCTCTTTCAGGAAGAGGTCGAGAGCACCGGTAATCGACGGGGATTTGGGGCTGGGCGCTGCCAGGTCGAGGCGTAATCCTGCATTTTCAACAGCCTTTGCGGTGGCGGCCCCGAAACATCCGATCTGTATGTCGCCTTGATTGAAATCAGGGAAGTTCTTAAGCAGGGAGTCTATCCCGGCAGGCGAGAAGAACAGCAGCATATCGTAGTCGAATGCTTCGTCGGGGGTGAAGTCGTTGCTGACCGTGCGATACATCACCGCCTTGGTGTAGTTGATTTTGGCCTTGTCGAGCATCTCGGCGTTATTGTCCTTATGCACGTCGCTGACAGCATAGAGGTATTTCTCCTTGTTGTGCTTGCTGAGCGACGGGATAAGGTCGTCGAGTTTGCCGGTGGTGCCGTGGAAAATCTTGCGTTTGCGGTATATTATATATTTCTGCAGGTAGAGGGCTATGGTTTCTGTCGTGCAGAAATATTTCATTGTATCGGGAATGCTCACACGCATCTCGTCGCACAGACGGAAAAAGTGGTCGATTGCCGTGCGGGCTGTGAAAATAATGGCGGTGAAATCGTTGATGTTGATTTTCTGCTGACGAAATTCACGGGCGCTGAGACCTTCCACTTTGATAAAGGGGCGGAACACGACCTCAACTCCATAGCGTTCCGCGATGTCGAAATATGGGGATTTCTCAGATGTCGGTTTGGGCTGTGAGACGAGAATTTTGTTAACTTTCATTGCACTTTTACACATATTTCTGATGCCGTAAGGCATAGAATTACAGGGGGTATTATTTCCAAGGTGCAAAGGTACAAAATAAAATAGAGCAACGAGGGAAAATTGATGTAAAAAATCCTAAAACCCTTTGAAATGTAGCATATTCGCGATGTCAGATAGAGCGCTGCAGCCGCTACAAGCATCCTGGGGGCCGTTTCAGGATAAAACAATGCGACAAGGGTGGGGATTGTCAGTGACAGGCCCAGCATTACCTGCGAGGCATTAAGGCCGCGCCGCCATAGGCTGGCACTTACGGAATCGGTGAACACATAGCCTACGGTGGCGCATGCGGCAAGCTGGAACAGGTAGTAGGCACCCCCCAGGGCCGTAAGCAGCCCTACGGTGGTGAGCATTTTGCCAGGGTCATGGATGGTTGCCGAGCCGAGCCACATGAACAGGAGCAATCCTTCCATAACGCATGTTACGAGCAGCAGGACTACGATTACACGGGTCTCGTTGGCGGTGTGTTCGTCAAACAGGTTGGCACGGCGTCGCACTGACAACAAGTCCTGCGGAAGGGTGCGGAACACCCGTCGCACATGTCCCATATTCAACCCTACAAGAGCTATGACCCCGACCAGGAGTGCCAGTATGCCTGAGTCGGCACCAGGGGTTACGGGGCGTTCCACCCCTTCCTTCCCCGATGTCCACGACGGTGCGTGCGAGGCATATGTCTCGCGGTCGGCAGCCGATGTCGGCGCCTCTTCTTCGTGGCAGGTGTTGAACGGGTTCTGTGTCACGGGGTGTTACCGGTGGCGGAATTCGTCGCGGATTGTGTCGGTTACGTTGATTATATAGTCGCCTGCTTTTTCGAGCGTGCTGATGATATCCATGTAATAGATGCCGCTCTGGTACTCGTAGTGGCGGTCGTTGATGTTTTCAACGTTGGTTGTGCGCAGCTGGTTGCGGAGGTTGTTGATTTCACGCTCGCGGTTGTAGGATGCTATGATGTCGCGTTCCTCCACGTTCTCTATGTCATTGAGGACTTTCAGCATGGATTCGACCGATTTCTCCACATAGCTGAACATGAGGTCGATATTGGCATAGATTTCCTCGTTGAAATGCACGTTGCCCTGTTGCTTGCGCAACAGGATTTTGCCTACGCCAAGCATTGAATCGGCTATGCTCTCGATTTCGGAGTCGATGCTGAGCATGGCCGCGATGCGGCGTTTTGATTCGTTGGAGAGGCGCCCTTCGGCACATCGGTTGAGGTAGTTGGCAATCTCAAGCTCCATGCGGTCGGAAATTTCCTCATATTTCTCAAGGCGGGAGTAGGTCTGGTTGAACTCGTCGCTTCCGGCTTTGGTGTGCACAAGGTCGCGTGCCATAGGCAGCATGCGGCCAACCCTTTCGGCAAACACATGAATCTCTTTCTCTGCCTGGCTGATGTTAAGTTCCGAGGCGCTGAGGATACCGGCCGATATGAATTTGAGCTGGAATTCGTCATCGCCCTGATGCTTGGCGGGCACCAGGAACTCAACGATTTTGACATAGACGTTCGTCAGCCATATCATGATGCTCAGGTTGATGAGGTTGAACACCGTGTGGAATATTGACAGGCCGAATGAAACACTGATCTGCATCTGGCTGATTGCAGTGCGGTGCCGGAGTACGTCGCCGGTATCGGTAGGGAGTGCTGAGGCGAACACACTGTTATACATTTCGGGGTTGTCGGCCTGGAGGGTGTTTACATAACGGTAGAGCTCGCAAGGATCGCCTTGCCCGATTTCCTCGGTAATCCAAGAATTTAACTCGACAAACGGGAAAAATACCGCAAGGGTCCAAACGGTGCCTAGCAGGTTGAACAGGAGGTGCCCCATAGCGGTGCGTTTGGCTGCCACGTTGCCGCTCATCGATGCCAGGAGAGGTGTAATGGTCGTGCCGATATTCGAACCTAGCACCAGGGCGCAGGCAAGGTCGAAGGTAATCCACCCTTTGCTGCACATGATAAGGGTGATGGCGAACATGGCTGCCGACGACTGGATTATCATGGTGACCAGCATCCCGACAAGGCAGAAAATCAGAACCGAGCCGAAGCCCATCGAAGCGTAATGCTGCAGGAAGGCGAACATTTCGGGATTGCTCTGCAAGTCAGGCACATATTTGCTGATCATGTCGAGTCCCATAAAGAGGAACGCAAAGCCGATGGTGAATTCGCCTAGCGACTTGGTGCGGCTCTTTTTCGAGAAAAGCAACGGGACTGCCAGGCCGATTAACGGTAGGGCGAAAGCCGAAATGTCGACTTTGAAACCGAACAGGGCGATGACCCAGGCGGTGAACGTCGTTCCGACGTTGGCACCCATAATCACGGCCATCGACTGGCCAAGGGTCATAAGCCCGGCATTTACGAAGCTCACCACCATCACCGTGGATGCCGACGAGCTTTGGATAAGGGCTGTTATGAAAAATCCGGTGACGGTGCCTGTGAAACGGTTACGCGTCATTGCCGACAGGATGTTGCGAAGCCGGTCGCCGGCGGCTTTCTGCAATCCCTCACTCATCACTTTCATTCCGTAAAGGAACAGGCCGACGGCTCCTAAAAGCCCTAAGAAATCGAGTATCGAATAATTCATTTGCAAGGCACCGTGAGGAGAAGGTTTGTTCGGCTCCCGGCTACCGCCCGCAAAGTTAACAAAGTTTCGTGAAACCTCCAATCACATGCCAGCCTGAAATGCTGTCAATATGGTTCTTTGCGTTGCAAATCAATGGCGGATGAACAGTGTGTTTTAGGATGTTGGTGTGGGAATCTGTTCCCATATCAGACAAAAAAGTATTGATGAAACAGCCCTGGCTCGATATTGCCCCTCTCCAGCTGTAAAAGATATTCCTTGGCTGCCAGGCCGCCTCCATAGCCTGTCAGGGATTTGTTGCTCCCTATCACGCGGTGGCACGGCACGATAATCGAAATCGGGTTTGCTCCGTTGGCATTGGCCACGGCACGGACGGCATCCGGCATTCCCATTTTTGCTGCCATTTCACCATACGACCTGGTGTGGCCATAATGGATGCATGGCAGTTCGTTCCACACTTTCTGTTGGAATGCGGTGCCTGCAAACAGCAATGGCACTGTGAAGTTGTGCCGTTCCCCGGCGAAATATTCGTCAAGTTGGGATGTGGCGGTTTCAATTACAGGGGATGACCCCTCCTTGAAGGTCGCGTTCAGGATGCGTCTCAGCCTGTTTTCTGTATTTGCATGCCGACGGCCTGCCTCCCAGTCGCACATACACAGCCTGCCGCCATACGAACCCATCACCAGCATTCCGCAAGGGGAGCTGTACCGCCTTACCGTGATGATATTGTTTGCCTTTGTCTTATTGTCTGCCTGCATGTGTAAAAAGCTATGTCGGCACAAAAATAATAATTTGAATCCATAAAAGATATACAAATCTGAAGGCTGCAACCGGTATCGTCAGTCGTAATTGATTCGTTTAACGGCATTTTATAATGTTTTTTGAATTGTTTTGAAACCATCGGTCTGCTACATCCGTTTTTACACATACAATCTCCGATTATAATGGTAGTCATTCATTGATTGCACTGCAATATTTCCTAACCGCTAAAAACTTTTTATTATGGAAACCAAAACCAAGAAGGAAGCCACTTCGAAAAAAGAGGATGCCAAATCAAAGGCAGAGACCCCGAAAAAAGATGTAACTGCGTCAAAGGCCGATAAAAAGGCTTCGGCAGACGACCAAAAGGGCGGCACTGAATTCCGCGAGTTTTTCATTGACGAGTTGAAAGATATATTGTGGGCTGAAAAGGCCCTGCTGAAAGCTCTTCCCAAAATGCGGAAAGCGGCTACCGGCAAGGAACTGGCGGCATCGTTCGAATCGCATCTTTCGGAAACGGAAAATCAGATTTCTACGCTCGAACAGGTGTTCGATATGATGGGCGAGAAGCCCAAAACGAAAAAATGTGACGCCATGGAGGGGCTTCTTTCTGAGGCTGAAAGTATAATTTCCGACACGGAAAAAGGTTCCGCAATCCGTGATGCCGGGCTGATTCTTGCCGCACAGAAAGTGGAACATTATGAGATTGCCACCTATGGCACTCTCGCGGCTTTTGCCGATGCTATGCAGGAAGCCAAAGTGGCCAAGCTGCTGCGTTCCATCCTGAGGGATGAGAAAAAGTCTGACAAAATGCTGACCATTCTTGCCCTTGAATCGGTTAACGAGGAAGCATCGGAGGAATAGCCGTTGCATAAGCAGGGTTTGACCCATCCCGGTCACCATACCACACCGCTGTCTTGCTCCGAAAAGACGTGGCTTTATAAACAGGTTACCTCCGAAATCGCCTGGATTTCGGAGGTGACCTGGATTTTGATGTTTTGTCCTGTGGCCCGGAGAAGCCGATTTTTGTCGTTGTAACTAATTGGTACTCGGAATGTTGTAATGCCGTACTATCCGCTGTTCATGAATTGTACACGGCATTATTTCAATGTTCTTACCCATTATTCCATCAGGGCAATGCAAAATTAGTGTTTAACTGTTGAAAGAATTATAGCCATTCATCTTTCAACAGGAAATCAAATAAGCCTGTGAAATATATACCATTGTCATCGGTATAAGGCATTATCTCATCGCCGACAACTATAATCTTCTTGAATGAATCGGATATCTTCAGGAGAGATGCGAGTTCCTGCTCCCGCTTTTCTTCGGACGGTATCGAGTACGCGGACTGAATATAATACTTCCGGCTTCCTTTGTTAGCGATGAAGTCTATCTCACGCTGTGAATATGACATTTTGCCGTCTTTCATTTCACGGCTTTCCACTATGCCGACATCTACAAGATAACCGAGAACACGCAGATGGTTATATAGGACATTCTCCATTATATGTGTAGGCTCCTGCTGGCGAAAATTCAACCTCGCGTTTCTCAGACCGATATCGATGCAGTAGTATTTCTTATTGGTTTCATAATAACGCCTGCCCTTGACATCGTATCTCTCCGCGCTTTCAAACAGGAAGGCATTTTCAAGATAGTCAATATAAGACGATACTGTTTTGGAATCAATCTTCATCTTTTGCACCGATTCGAGGGTATTGGCTATTCGTGCCGGATTGGTAAGCGAGCCAATGGAACTACATAACGAGGTGGCAAGTCGAGAAATGGCAAGTTCATTTCTTACTTTGTTTCTCTCTACCACATCATCAATATAAGTCTTGTCCCACAAGTTCTGAAGATAGTTTATTTTTTGCTCATCATCAGTATAGTGGATAAGACGAGGCATTCCACCGAAAGTCGAGTACACTTTCCATGCTTCACGCACATCATAGTATAAGGCTTGATAGAACTCTCTGAATGACAAAGGGAACACCCTGATTTCATCACCCCTGCCACGGAATATAGTCCGTATGTCTTTTGACAGGAAACGGGAGTTGCTTCCGGTCACATACACATCTATATTGTCATGACCGTTAAGACCGTTTACGAGTCGCTCAAAATTTTCAAGTTCTTGTATCTCGTCAAGAAAGATATAGTAGTTTTCGGTATCGCTCTTTATCTGTGAGTAGATATGATTCTTTACAGCCTTTGGATCAAGAATGTCGAAATCATATTTGTCGTCATCCTTGTCAAAGTCCAAAGCAATGATATTTTCAGAGGGTACTCCTTGAGCGGTGAGATAATCCCGGTATATATGACTTAATAGCCATGATTTGCCACACCGACGTGGACCGGTTATAATTTTAACTTCGCCGTTGTCCTTCCTGAGAATCAGCTTATTGAGATAGGAATCTCTTTGTATGTATTTGTCGTTGCTCATTCCTATTCCGAATTTACTGCAAATTTACAACATTTTCGGAATACATCCAAATACGATATTGTCCAACCTGCCTATTTGCTAATTTTCCAACAGGTAGTCATTTGGTAGTCAAAAACGGCAAAAGAAAAATCGCAACCACTTCATTTTCAAGTAGTTGCGATTTTGCGTTGTGACCCCCGGAGAGATTTATCTCGGCAGGGGTTAAGTTCTTTGTCTATCAATGCTTTATAATTCTTGAAAATCATGGATGTTCCCTTTTTGCACACCCGGAAATTTCAATGTTCTTCGTATATCTACAACACAAAGATAGCTATAATAGTCTGACCAACAGCAATCATTGATGTTAAAAATTCCTTTCAATATCCGTTATTGAACGTTATTGAATGTCTTTTATATGCACCCAGTGTCCGGTCTTGGGATGACCGAGCCATGCAATATTCCATTCTTTCAAACGCCTCTTTATCGTGCTTTCGGAACATTCGGCAATAGCGGCCAGCTCTGCACGACTGATTCTATTATTATTCTTTATTGCACCGACAACAGCATCTTTTTGAGGGTCATTTTGAGAGCCATTTTGAGGGTCAACCTGCACTATTTGAGGGTCATTTTGAATGCTGTCACGGTGTTCATAATATAGAGCTTTGCCTTTCACGGTCAAGCCGTATCTTTGATTTGGAACATTGGGCTTATCTTGATTTTCAAGTGTCAGCAGACCATGCTCTATTGCGGGTTTGATATAATTTCTAATAAAGGAACTTTTTGAAGATAAGCCTATTACCTCGCACAAAGTATTGGCTGAAAACCAGTCTTCACCGATAGTTTGAATAAGAATCATGATTGATTTATGTATCGGCTCATTATTCAGTAATTTTGAACTGTGTCCTGCTGTATCTTCGCTATGTCTTACTGTGTCCTTTTGTATCCAGCCAAATGTCTTATGTAATCTAAATCAATTGCCATAAATTCAGTGGTATTACAGATGCAACGGTACAAAATTTTATTGAAATTCAGGTTATTTTATATCGTTGCTCTTTTACTCGTTTGTCGAAATATTCATATGGCGCAACGGCATGACGGTTTTCGGGCTATGCCGTCGGCGGCGTTTTGGAGCGAGTCCGGCACTGCCGCAGACCGCATCGCCACGGATTAGAGCGGGCTAAACACCGAGTGACGGATCGCCAGCGCAGGTTGCGCCACGAGTGTCGCTACACCTGCCCCGTCGTCTCCGTCACCCCGTGTTCCTTACGCCCGCTCCAGCATTGTCTTTTTACAGGTTGCGCCACATCCGCTGATTACGGCAACACACGTCACGGGTTACCGTAATCAGAATCATTACACACTCTTTTTCTTACGGACTAACATTCCGTTATGCCGGTTATCCTGTGTCACCATAAAGGCACTCGCGGCTCTATGTTTCTCCCCGGCAATCGCATATATCACAGCACGGAGTATATTCGCTCGGTATGGATAACGTGCCGGGACGGGCTATTCTATTGCCGACAACTGAAAAATCTCCAGACCTCGCTCCCTGCTGTCGCTCAGCTTGTATTTTTCAGCCGCCGGCGAACAGCCCTTTGCTCCCGTCACGCTGTGGTGTTATCGAGCGAACATACTTCATACTGCGAAATAGACGCATTGAGGTTAAAAAAAAATATCGCCTTATGACACAGGATAACCGACATAATAGAAAATCGAGCTTCACACCTTCACCAGCTCATACCGCATTAAGACGGACTGCAAGGGTGATGGCTGTTATCATCGGAGCGGTGGTCGGGCTGGTGCTTATGGTGATACTCAAACCGATATGCAGAGGTGTCGGGTGGGTTATCTCCCTAATCTCCGCAGTGGTGATAATCTTTTGGCTGATAACAAATTTCTAAACATTTACGACTATGGCACAGAACTCAATGAAAGGAACTATGGCGTTCCAAGACACAATCAGAACTTATCTTGACAATATGGCAAAGAGTGACGTATTGTTCGCCGTCAAGTATGCCAATCCCTCAAAGTCAATGGATGACTGCGTTACATATATCCTTAACCAAGTGCAGAAAAGCGGTTGCAACGGGTTCGAGGACGATGAAATCTTCGGAATGGCAGTCCATTTTTGGGAAGAAAACGAGATAGAGGTTGGCAAACCAATCAACTGCCAAGTGGTGGTCAACCACACGGTAGAACTCACTGAGGAGGAAAAGGAGCAGGCACGGCAGGACGCCATCGCAAAACTCCGTGACGAGGAAGCGTCCAAGATGCGCAGACCCTCGCAATCCAAGAAGGCGACAGAGAACAGACCCCAAGTTGAACAACGCAGTCTATTTGACTTCTAATACATTACAGCTATGAAACCCAAGACAATAATACAGAAAGAGGTCGCACGACTTTCAGCAACCCTGCGACCAATATCCCCCAAGCAGACCGAGTGGGCATACACCAACTGCGTTGAACATATCGCATACCGAGCCAAAAGCGGTATGCTTACCTGCCCCGACTGCGGACACTCATGGAAAAGCGGCGACGGCACGCTGTGTGACACCCTTGAAGGTTGCATCTGCCCTCACTGCGGAGCGGAACTGAAAGTGCAGGACTCACGCAGACGCACTCAGAAGGGTGTACGGTATTTCTGCATACTCACCACCTGCCGGGGGTATCAGGTAATCAGGGTGGCGCAGGCTCACTATTCAAGCAAAAAGGGAGAGCCGATGAAATTTTACTGCACCGAGGTGGTACAGCGTTGGATTTCACCCGACGGCAAAGTGACCGACATGGCATTGCTCCGCACATTTCCCTCCTACTACTGCGACCAGTGGTCGTTATACAGCGACATGGAGGTGCGCCCCTATAACAGCCTTTATGATGATGTCTGCAAGTGGAGCGAAGTCTATCCGCTGATACGCACAATCCCACAGCTCAGACGCAATGGGTTCAAGGGCGATTTCTACGGCATCTCACCCGTGCTGCTTTTCAAGAGAGTGCTTTCCGATACACGGATTGAAACGCTTTTGAAGTCCGGAGAGATTGAGGATATGAAATACTTTATCCTCAACACACACAACGCCGAGATGCTCTGGGCATCATATCTCATCGCCAGACGCCACCACTACAAAATCAACAACCTTAAACTGTGGTGTGACTATCTGCAAATGCTGAACAATCTGGGGCACGACATACGCAACCCGAAGAACATCTGCCCCGCAGATTTCATAGACGCACACGACAGGGCGATGCGCAGGATAGAAGCCAAGCGAATGAAGGAGCGCACTGAGAATGAACGCCGATGGGAAGCTGAAAGGCGTGACCGTGAACAGCGTAAACTGCTGGAGGAGAAACAGCGTGAGGACGATTTCAAGGCTATGAAGTCCAAATTCTTCGGGTTGGTAATCTCCGACAACGAGATAACGGTCAAGGTTCTTGAAAGCATCGAGGAATACTATGAGGAAGGCAAAGCGCAGAATATATGCGTGTTCGGAGCTGGTTACTACACAAAAGCAGAGTCTCTTGTGCTGTCCGCAAGGATTGGTGACAGAATCATAGAAACCGTGGAGGTTGATTTGCAGACCCTCAGAGTGGTGCAATGCCACGGCAAGGGAAATCTCAACACCCCATACCACGACCGCATTGTGGATTTGGTAAACTCCAATGCCCAGCTAATCAAAGCACGAATGACTGCCTAAATGTATAATCCGACCTGCGTCAGCAATGGCGCAGGTCACAATACCCACCCATTATGAACGTGACATTTGAACACCCGACTATCATCTTTGATGAAAAGATAGCCGAAATCATCATAGAATTTGTGAACCATATACTCTATGCCGACAGCGAGAAAACGCTACGGCAGATAGTAGCCGACTTTGCCGACAAGTACGACCTTGACCGATACTTCGTATATGGCTTTGGCAACCATCATCTGTGGCTTAAACAAAAGAAGATAACCGCCCCCGATATGACATTTGAATATCGGATACTTATTGTAGAATACTAAACAGCAACACTATGGCAACGAGAATGACCGCAAACGGAGTAAGCACAACCACTACTCCCAGCACAGAACAATACGAAGTGTTTTACACCGGCTACCGCTCACGGCGAAAGAAACACTACCAATATGATTACCGCCACACCGATGGAGAGTTATATTCCTGTGTGGCAGACACTCTCAGCGAGTGCAGACGACGCCGTGACGAGTGGCTTAACAAGAAGAAATAACATTAGCCAAGTCGTAATATAGAAAAGGCTGGCGACCTCGCGATGAAGTTGCCAGCCCTGATTTTGCCAAAAATTTCGGCCGCCAAAAGGCGGCGATTGGGGATCTTTTTCTGTAATATCTCAAGATTTTCAACATATACTTGAATCAGGGAGAGAAATCACCAGATATGAAATGCGCAGACAGTAATTTTGAGCAGTATAACCTTTATCAATCACTATCACAATAGAAAGTTGATTCATATGTGTTTTTGTAGTATCTTTGCATACTATTATGGAACAAAAAAACAAGACATTCAATATATATTGCGATGAAAGCACCCATTTACCAAATGATGGGTGTCCTTATATGATATACGGGTATGTAAGTGTAGCCTCTAATCAAATAAAAATGATTAGAGAGCAATTAAAGGCTATCAAAACAAAATATGCCTTTAATGGCGAATGGAAGTGGACTGGGATACACGACAAGACATATCAAATGTATCGAGAACTGGTAGAATATTTTTTCTCGGTATCCGGCCTGAATTTTCGGGCGGTAGTCGTTGACAAGTCACATATAGACGAAAGTCGGGCGGAATATACATACAATGATTTTTATTTCAGAATGTATTTCCAATTATTGCATCATAAAACAGATATGGCTGCGCTACATAATATCTATTTTGATATTAAGGATACCTGTAGCCAAATGAAACTGCACAAGTTAAAGGACATACTTAAATATAATGCTTCGATAGGCAATTTTCAATTTATCCGTTCTCATGAGAGTGTTTTCCTTCAACTGGCAGATGTCTTAATGGGGGCAATAAATTACAAGTTGCGGATTAAAACCGGAAACATTGAAGGGAAAGTTGTCGCAAAGCGTAGAATTATTGAGTACATTGAAAGCCATTCATACGTATCATTAACTTGTACCTCTCCGCTCTCTGCACAGAAGGTGAATTTATTTTATATTTCTCTTAAACATTAAGCGATGCCTTTTAATAAATTGAAAAAATATCCCGATTTGTTAGACATTGCGTTTATGTCTGACAGAGATCGGAACAATTCCTTGAGAGGGATTTTTGACAGGGATATAACGGATAATCCAAATTTTATCTTCAGAGGCAAGCGGATTTATCCGTTAAAAAGTGATGGGGTACTGGATATGGACAGAGAATTTACTCATCTTACCACGGAAGAAATTGAAATTGAGGAGGATGGAAAGAGAGTTAAACATCGAGTATTTGACATTCATCGTTCGCAACGCTTACATTGGATAAGACCTCACATAGAAGAAAAAATTGACGATAGTGTCATTATTTTTAGTGCAACAGAACGCGACAAGAAAGCTCGTAAAGATGTAATCAAAACATATATTTATAACAAGACCCATAAATATGTTATAGTCCTTGAGTCTCAGCATGGTGATTCAAAAGGCTATTTCTTGCTTACAGCGTATTATCTTAATCGAGAATATGGGGAGAAGGCGATATTAAAGAAATATCGTAAGAGATTGCCTCAAATACTATAGTATAAAATACAATCTTTATTTACCCCACCATAAAACACAAGGCTCAGATTTATGCCTTGATAAACCGAGCCTCGAAACTCCTTCTGTTTACAGATGAGCGATGCAAAGGTACAAATAAAAATTTATATACCCAAGCATTATATAATATATAACGTAAAAAAACTTATTTTGTTGTGTCGGGCACAGCGGCTATCACTTATGATTGTACAAGCATAAGTATTCTGTCAGCCTCCGTTGGTGCAGTTGCTTGTGGAATTTACCTTTGTAGCGGCAGTGGGAGGTGTATGCTTTGAAAATATCGTGGTCGCCGGATTTCAGCATCCGATATACGGAGCTTTTTTTGACTGCGCCGGGGCCTATGTTGTAGGATAGAACACCGAGCAACAGCGCATCATTCGGTGGAAACTCCTTGAAAATCGCAATAAACTTTCTCAAATCCTTTCGTAACAGGGCATCAGCTTCTTTTTCACTCATATGATAGCCTTTGAAATATTTTTCACCGGGCAATTTTCTATGCCCATAGCCCAGATAAGGCCAGTGGCGACGGGAGTCATGCAACGTTTCAAATTTCTTTATGATAATCACAGCTCTCTCGAATGGCGGCAGATTCATTATGTTTATCTTCCGACCGGCGGCGTTGCCCACTATGACGGTGAGCAACGCGAGTAACATCAGCAGGATTTTCCTCATCTGATAGCCGGATTTACGGGTGTCACAATCTGGCTGACAATCTTGCCACTATCATCGTCGCTGCTGTCTTTGCCGTTGAACTCGAAGGTTTGTTCCCACGGGGTGGTATTGAAGCTGTCTTCTAATGTGGCGATGACATTTATGTTTAACAGTGCCTCCAACGATGAGTAAATCAGATATGTAAGTTTGCTGTTCACAACATTATTTTGAAGGCACTGGCAGAGATTCATCATAGGCTATCCAAGTAAGAGAGAAGATTTTCATCGGTTTTCCATGAGATTTTCTTCCCATTGGAACTATCGATAGCACAGGTCATGAGAGCTTTAGCTTTCATCTCCATATTTACTTCAGCATAGATGTTCGTTGTGTTTATAGATACGTGTCCGAGCCAAGCACGGATCGTATTTATATCCACTCCTGCTTGCAGAAGATGTGTTGCGGTGGTATGCCGGATCGTATGTGGGCTAACTCTCTTGTCCCTTACGGAAGGGAACTGTAGTTCCAGTTTTTGAGCATACCGACTCACCACTTCGTATATTCCAAATCGGGTTATACGTTGGCCGTAGCGGTTTAAGAAGAGTGGTTCATCTGGCTTTCTGTCATTGATTATTGTCTTAAGGATTGCACAGACATTGTCCCAAAGGGGGCATCTGCGAGTCTTGTTTCCTTTCCCAACAATGGTTACCAAGGGGATTGTTGATTCACTTTTGCTTTTGGCAAGCGTCACGGATGATACGTTCAGGTCGGATGCTTCTTCGGCTCTCGCTCCTGTATTGTATAGGAAGATCAAAAGAGCGTAGTCGCGTCTGCCCTGAGCGGATCTCTGGTCGGGCAGAGATAGCAAAGCATCCATCTCAGACTTTTCAAGATACGTTATCATTTTCTTAGGGGCTTTCTTCTTAGGGATATTGCGTATGTTTCGGCTCCATTCCATATGCTCCGGAGAGTTCATGGATACATACTTTGCGAAGGCCTGTAATGCGGCAAGTCTTTGGTTTCGAGTAGCCACTGAGACGTTACGGGTTTCCTGCTGATTGTCAAGAAAGTCTGACACGACATTGATTGTCAGTTCCTGAAGGTGGAGCTTGTCTGGATTTTTATTACAGACATCTCGAAGGTAGCCAACAAGAAGTCTGAAGGTATCGCGGTAGCTACGTACCGTATTACGCGACAGATTCTTGGCAGCCAGCATATAGTCGGTGAGATAACGCCGCACCCAATAACTGAGATATATGGTTTTTTCATTCATGTTGATTTGTTTTGGGGTTTGCATATTCAAAGAATAGATTGGCCGCATCTGAGAGCAGTCCGGTAGTCATGGTAAGATACACAGTTGTGTAACTCACTTGTTTATGGCCCAGATAGGTAGATAACACAGGCAAAAGAGTCTGAACATCCTTACCATCTTGGTACCACTTTCTTAATCGGTTCACAGCGAACGTATGACGAAGATCGTGGATACGTGGCTGATACCTTGTGTTGTCGTTTCGGCTGATTCCTGCTTCTATACGTATCTTTTTGAAGATGCCGTTTATGCAGTTCAGTCTCATTGACGAGCCGTTACACATAATCCATAGAGATGTGTCTTCATCAGAGATCTTGCAGTTGTCCTTTCTCCATGAAAAGAACTTTTCAATCAGTCTCTTTACTTCCTCGTTGAAAGTGACAGTTCTTGACGTGTAAAATTTGGATTCATGGATTGTGATACAACAGTTTGCCAGATCCACATCTTTCATGCGAAGGCTCATGGTCTCTGAGATTCTTAACCCCAGCACATATGTCAACTGAAGGATTGCTTTGACGCATTCAGGATATGTGAGAGAAGGCCGTTTCTGATATGTCATGGCAGCTGAGAACAACTTCTTGAGCTCGATATCTGAGTAAATATACGGTGTTATTCGCTGCGGTTTCTTAGGCTTATCCATAGTCAAGGGTATTTTTGATACATACCCTCGTGACATGCACCACCGGAAGAAGCCAGACAGAGCAGCGTGACGCGTAAACCACTTTCGAGTAATCTCGTTGCCTCCTGATTGCAAAAAATCTGATGTGATGGATGCGGTTATCTCTAACAGATTCATATCTTTCCCCAGATAATTGCAGAACTGTTTCAGAAGATTCGCATTGGTTTTGAACGACTCTCCCAATGAACGTCTATACTCGACATATTTGTCAATGGCACTATTGAGCATCATAACTCAAGCACCTCCTTCCAGTCCATATCCGACACTTCCCTTAGTCTGGAGAAATTGACTTTGGCGTAGATGGCGGTAGTATCGATTTTCACATGTCCGAGCACATCTGCGACTTCTTTAAGAGAGTGTCCTTCATTGACCAGTCTCGTTGCGCAACTGTGTCGGTAACTGTGAGGACCATGGTGCCTTATGTTGAGTTGCCTGCCTTCCAGAGATCTACTTGCCACTTGGTAAACTGTTGATGTACATATACCGTGGAATGGAGCTCGGGTAGTAAGGAACACAAACTCCTGCTTCGGATACTTTGGACGAGCTTCAAGGATATATCTCAGAAGTGGCTGTGCAACCTCATCTATCAGAGGCATTACCTGCGGTCTGCATCCTTTTGCCCTACGCAGATGAATGACGCTATTCCGCCAGTCAATGTCCTTGAGTCTCAGTTCAGTGATTTCACTGGATCTCAAGCCATACATTGCCAAAAGCGATAAAATTGCATGATTCCTTATGCCCTGAATCGTCGGATTTCGCGTAGATTCAGTCAAGATAACTTTCACATCATCCCAATGAAGATATGACGGAAGTTGCTCCATCGTGTACAGCCGAGGGGCGGAAAGTGTTTTCCACAAATCGTCTTTCACCCATTGTCTATCAGCCGCATATCTGAAGAAGCAACGTAGTACGGATACAAGCCCTGCAATAGTGCGTCGATTACACCCATTGTAATGACGTTCTTTGAGATAACTGTCAATGTCTGTAGATTGAATATCGGCAAGCAATAAACTTGAGCCCTGAAGGTAATTCATCAGATGACGAAGTATACTCAGACGGCTTCTATGAGTCTGGGCAGAATATCCTTTGGATTCAACAAGCCAGTTGAGATATGACATGATCTTGTCTTTTTCGGGAAAATCATGTTCCTCCGGCTGGGCAAGTAGTCCCATATGTGAAAGCCAATTAGTTGTGACATGAATGAACGTCCGATAACTATTATCGGTACCGGATTTCTTTCGTTTGCTTGGATCCTCAACATCTCGCCATATAGCTGCCGCGTTTTGTATTTCACTCATGGTTACAAGAGAAGTAGATGGTAAATCAAGCAACTCTATGGCTGTCAGTTGATATTGTGCGATTCGTCTCAAAGTCACTGAAGGAACCCCCTGTTGTTCTTGAGCTTCCAGATATGCGAGCCGTTCCATATACATCGGTGAGACAAGGTGTCGAACTCGAAAGTATCCTCTTGGAAAAATCTTGCTGATTATATTATCCTCAGGATAATAGCGGTGATCCAGTCTTCCCAAATATGTCAACCATCTCTTGGACGCACCAAGAAAGCGACAATGGAAATTAACCTCCACGCGCATATCACACCGTTGTTGACGTGTCATCGAATCCCATTCAGATGTCTTTTGGACGATATATTCCAATGGAATCTCGAATGTGTCACTTTCTCTAAGGGCAAGAAGTTCATCAATTGCGATTAGCAGACCAGCCAATCCTCGCAAATGTCGAATGCCCATTCCATCTGCGTGTAGTTTGTGCAGATATGCTTGTCTTTGCTCAGAGAATGAGGCTTGCTCATGTCTTTGCAAATCCAAGAAGTTTGTGAATAGTAAATTAAACATATTGTAGAATTAAAAAATGTCTGATATAAAATATGACTATTTTCTTAACCCTAAAATTATGTTGTTATGATTAAAGTTAATGCACATACCCTTAATCACTTATCAGGTGATGCAAACATAAATGTCATCGCCACATTAGAAGATAATTTCGGTTCGACCCCGTGGGAACAGACTTTTGAGTTCAACACCAAAGATAATGATGACAATACAGGTGGCTTGGTCGTTACTCCCATCAATCCCGGAACATTAACCCCGATCAGCCAATGAAAAAACTACTGGTGTTCTTCGTGGCGTTGCTGACCCTTGCGGCAGCAACGCCCGCCCACGCGACAAAAAGGAGCATAATGGAATTGCCGTTAATCGAAAGAGCGGTGCTAATCATAAAGAAATTTGAAACGCTCCATCGCCCTTGCCACTGGCCCGCGATAGGATATGGGCACATGGTACAACCGGGAGAACCTTATCGACGTGGCATACAGCTTACAGAAAGGCAAGCCGACATACTGCTCAGAAATGACTTGATGAAATTCATATCGCTATACAAGCACATGGGAGAAAGGGATGCGATTTTACTCGGCACACTTGCCTATAATATAGGGCCCGGCGCGGTAAACAAATCCACGGTATATAGAAAACTGAAACGTGGCGACCGCAACATTTATAAAGAATATATCGCCCACTGCCACTATAAAGGTAAACGGCACTCCGGATTGCTGAAGCGCAGGATTACCGAGTTCGCCGCCCTGTATGTGCGGTGATTAAGATGCAAGCCAAATGCCGCCTTTGGGCGGCCAAAATTTTGAGCAAAATAAGCTGGCGACTCTATATCACATAGGGTTGTCAGCTCTGTTTACGACTATGGCGTTGGTCGTTATTTCTTCTTGACGAGCCATTCATCACGCTTGCGTCTGCACTCGACAAGGGTGGAAGCGACACAAGAGAACAGCTCGTTGTCGGTATCTCGGTAGTCGTACATCACACGGCTTATCCGCTTGCCACGATGGGCAGAGTAGAAAGTTTCGTATTGTTCAGTGCCGGGAGCGGTTGTTGTTGTGCTCACTCCGTTGGCGGTCATTTTCGTTGCCATATTCATTCGTGTTTTAGAAATTTACAAATATCATTCGCTGTCCGTAGGTCTTTGATGGGTCGCTGACAAGGCGTTGCTTTACCCAAAAGTGGTGTTTGCCGTAGCCATATAGGAAAAACTTGTTGAGTTCGGTACGCTCGGCGCATACGGCTATGGTTTCCCTCAGTTCGGTTTCATTACGTGTCAGCAATATGCGGTTTATGAGGTCTAACACAACCGCTCTTATCTTATCGTCAAAGTCAAATATCAGACTTTCAATCGTCACGTTCATATTTGGTTGGGTGTTGTGACCTGCGCCATTGCTGACGCAGGTCTGATTAAACATTTAGGCTCTCTTTCTCTCGGCTATCATCTTGGTGTTGTCTTTGATGATTTTGGCGATGCGGTCTTGATACTTGCAGACCTTGTTTGCAAAGGCTCGGCATTGGATAATGTGAAAATCCTCCAAAGAAATTTCCACTGTTGCCACCTGCTTGTCTGCGATATAGGCAACGAAAACAAGACTATCGGATTTGAGGTAATATCTTGCAGTCGCCACGCATATATGCTGACTTTCGCCGACCATATAATAGTCGTCAATAGTGTCAAGGGTGTGGATTTCAAGTTCTCCGTCAGTCATAGCCAATCCAAAATAGCGTGATTTCAGTTCTTGGAATTTGGCATTGTCCTCGGATGCTCTTTTGCGGTCGGCTTCCATACGTTCCTTTGCACGCTGTCGGTTGAGTTTCTCCACATACTTGTCGTGTTCCGCTTTCAAGTCTTTCGGCATTATAAGCGATGGGGAGTGAATATCCTTGCCTAAGCGGTCAAGCATTGAAAGATAATCGCACCATAGGCTGATGTTCTCAATCTTGTATCCGTGGCGGTTGGCTACTTTGTAACTGCCCCAAAACTTGCCCCAATCCGAGGAGCGTTCAAGGCTGTAACGCACGGCTTCATAATCTCCCGATTTCATCAAGGTTTCGGTCATTGGGTTGGTCAATACCGACACCATAAGGTTCACGGGATTGATATTGTGGCACTCTCCCTTAAATCCGTTGCGTTTGAGTTCCGGAATTACGGAGTAATGAGGATATAGCCATTGGTCTGCCAAATGGCGGTAAACATCATTGTCACGGCGTATCTCCATAGGAGAGCCAAAGGCAAAAGAGTCTATGTAGTAGCCGATAGTCCGTTGGATTGCCCTTACCTCGCATTTGCCCTCTCCGTTAATCCAATACTGACCAACCTCAATAAAGCCGGGGGAGGGTTTCAACCCTTTGCGGAGTTTAACATAGATGAAGAAGATACGCAGTACTTGATACCCCTTGCAGGTAGTCAGCACGTTGAAGCACGATTTCTGCTTGTTGGTGCGGTCAAAGGTATCAACTATTTTGAGGTCTGCTTTGCAGTTCGGGCAGATGCAACGCTCGGCGGTGTCGTCTGATTTCCGCTGATGACCGCAGTCCATACAGGTGCATTTGTGGGATTTTGGGTGGCGGTAGGCGAAATGTTCAACGCTGTTGCGGAAAGCCCATTCTTTCTGCTTGGCAGTGAGAGGGCGAAGATACCCTCCCGCTGACATTATACTCTTCTGATTTTTAGTTCTTGCTAACATATCCGTAAGTTTTAGAGGTCAAAAAGACTTGGTTGAACATTGATTTCCGCTCCTGCTTTCGGTGCGGTGGCGGTGTGCTTGGGTGCGGCAGCCTTCGGTTGGCTCTGCTTGCGGAGTTCTCGGAGTTGTTCTTCCTTGTACTGCTCCATAGCCTTCTCTTTGAGGTTGGCTTTATCTTCCTCGGAGAGTTCCGGCTTGCTGACAACTATATTGCAGTTTACCTTTGCGCCTTCCTCAATCTCGTTCTCGTCAAAGTAATGTACCAGAAGGTTCATCACGGTATCGTTGTCAACCACGCATAATCCGCTCTTTTGGATTTGGGAGCATAGGTAGTTGATTGCCCCTTCCATAGACTTTGATGGATTAGCCATTTTGATTGCGAACATCGGTTCAGCGATGCAACGCTCCTGTAACATCTGCTGCATTACTGCGATTGCAGGGTTGTTTGATTTCATTGTCTTTGCCATAGTCGTAATATTTTAGAAAGTTATTAACCAGTAGATTATCGCTATCATCGTCAGTATGGAGATTAGCCACCCCACACCTCGGAATATCGGCTTTACAACCGCCCATATCATCAGACCGACAATAGCACCGAGGATAACCACAACCACCTTTGCAACCTTTTTTAATGCGGTTTGAGCTGGTGAAGGAGTGAAGCTCGAATTTTTAATATGTCTGTCATTCAGTGTCATAAGGCGATATTTTTTTAATGCGTATAATCGCAGTTTGAAGTTTGTTCGCTCGATGAACTCCCCGCGTGACGGAAAGCAAGGGGTGTTCGCCTCTCGGCTTAAAAAATACGAGCTGACCAACGGGAAGTCTGGAGATTTTTTCAGCCGAAAGGCAAAGAATACCCCGTTCCGGCACGTTCATCGCCACGAGCGAACACACTTTGAACTCCGCTTATAATCAGCATGAAAGTTGAGCCAGCGCAGCCCCGCAGGGTGACACTGAATGACAGACATACGAAAATGCTATCCCTGACAACGATGTGGAGATGCAACGACCTATGAAAAGAACTATGAAGCGGGCGTGAAGAACACGGGTTGCCGATCAGAGTCGCGCGAGGTACAGCGACGTCCCCGGCGCATCCTCACGCGGCGTTGAGGCTACCGGTGTTTAGCCCGCTTTCTCTATGCAGAGTGCGGTCAATGGGTGTCAGGCGCAGCCCGTCACCTTTTGACGGCACTCAACCCAGCACAGCCAAGCGTTGCATCTCCGCCTCGTTTCGCAGAGAGAAAAATATAGAGCCATCGAACACTTAGTTTATCTAAATGTTTCTCAAATAAGAAACTTTTTATTATATTTGCACCATGAATACAAATTTCAAAAAAATAGGAGAGTTGCTTTATCTGCGGCGTAAAAGCAAGGGACTTACCCAAGATGAGGTAGGAGCCATGATTGGTGTGCAGAAAGCGATGGTGTCGAAGGTTGAAAACGGATCATGTGTGAACTTCAACACAATCAGCCGGATTGCAGATGCTCTGGAGGTTGAGCCTGTCGTTGAACTGAAACCAATGAAAAAAGCCGATAAGAATGTCATAGATTATATAATGACAGCCATCATCGAGTTTTCAAAAAGACACCGCCTGACGATCCGTGAGGCCAGTAATTATCTAAATCGCTTTAAGGGTATTGCTTTCCTGACCGAATTTTATGATGTGGAACATACGCTGTCGTTTAATGATTGCGAAGAAGGCTTAACCGTGGTTTGCCAAAAAAATGGAGGGGCAATCATATGTTATCCTCATTCCTCTGGAGGCAGCGATCAATATGCTGAAGAAATTATGAAAGACAGGAACGCGAGTTATTTATTTGAGGGCATATCAGCCGATGTTGTCCGCTATCTTGTGGAACGGGAAGGAATGGAATTGACGGAAGCAATCTCCACTTTCCACAATTCAGAAACATTTTCCAAATTGGAGGACTTTTCCACAGGATTGTATATCGAAAGTCCGGCATATGTCTATGACTTATTGTTGTCAGAATTGAGAAATGGACGACTTGTGCCATAGCAGTACTATTCCAATAAAATGATTAACTTTGCATATCGTAATGCACCGATTTTATGAACTTTGATTTAGACTACATACTGCAACTCGCCCAAAATCACGAGGGCGTTGACATTGAATTTAAGGAAACCACCGGGCAACTTGACCGGGGGATGGAGACATTGTGCGGTATGCTCAACGGTGACGGAGGTATTGTGGTCTTCGGTATCAAAAATTCCGGCAAGATTGTCGGGCAGGAAATTGGCGACAAAACAACACGCACGATTGGCGAGGCTCTGCGCCGTTTCGAGCCAGCGGTGGAAATTCAGCCTAAATACGTCAAAATTACTGATTCTGACAAGAAGCTGATTGTGTTTGAGGCGGAGGGCAATAATCCTGACAGACCCTATTCATACGACGGCAGACCTTATCAACGACATGATAGTGTCACATCAGTTATGCCGCACGACAGACATTCGCGTATGATTATGCACCGTGGTGGACTCAGATACAAATGGGATACCTTGCCCAACGAAAATTTGAGGTTTGAAGACCTTGACGAGAGCCGCATACATTGGGCAATACGTCAGGCGTTGGAATTAGGCCGCTTGAAGGATGGTGCATATACTCGTGATCCGATTGCCATTCTTGAAAAATTCAAGGTGCTGAAGAATGGTGTCTATACCAATGCCGCCGCTGTGCTTTTCGGCAAGGATTTCTTTTACTATCACAACTGCATCATACGTCTTGCCCGTTTCCGTGGCAAAGACAAACGTGAATTTATCGACAATCAGCAGATAGAGGGTAACATCTTTGATTTGCTCAATGAAGTTACTCCATTCTTTCTGAAACATCTTTCAGTTACAAGCCGGTTCGAGGGTATGTATCGCAAAGATGAGTTGGAAGTGCCGATAAATGCCTTGCGAGAGTGCTGCGCCAATGCTCTGGCACACATGGACTGGAGGCGTACCGCATCGGTCGGTGTGGCCATATACGATGACCGTATCGAGATTGAAAATCCGGGAATGCTTCCAGAGGAAATACCGGCTGAAAAACTGACATACGGCTCACATATTCTCGCCTCACATACATCAGATCCTCCAAATGAAATCATTGCTCGTGGCATGTATTACAGTGGCGTAATCGAACATTGGGGACGAGGACTGGCGATGATATTTGAGGAATGCAATCGTGCAGGTCTTCCTCAACCGACAGTCACAGATGAAATGGGTGTTGTAAGAGTTACATTCATGCGTCCGAATTTATCGGGTCACAAGCATGACCCGATAAATGACCCGATAAATGACCCGATAAAAATATTATCTGAGGTTGAAAAGCTTGTGCTCCACATTGTCAAAGAGCACCCCGGAATAAGTAGGGTAAACATAGCTCCGATAATTGACAAAAGTGAGGCTACCGTTAAAAGAGCTTTGAGAGCATTGGTCGGAATGGGCTTTGTGGAGTATCGTGGTTCAAATAAGACAGGTGGATATTTCAGCTTGCTCTCCACTACCTGATGATTGATAATTTTTAACATCGGGAAATGCCGTAAATCAGACTATTATTGCTAACTTAGCGTTGTAGATATACGAAGAACATTGAAATGTCCGGGTGTGCAAAAAGGGAACATCCGTGATTTTCGGAAATTCTAAAGTCTTGATAGACAAGATACTTAACCCCGTTTCAGATAAATCCCACCGGGTCACAGAAGGGTCTATCAGACCGACGAATTCCTCTGAAAATCGTTGATTTTCAGAGGTTTTTCTTTTTACCCTTGTCCCCGTCCGGCGCAAAATATTGGGTCAGCGGATTTTTCCGGTGGGCGGGAGAGAGAGTATCAAGAGTATAGTGTTA
>OFEY01000140.1_pt1 | contig 73058 bp, 47 predicted proteins | sample 1521251 | NCBI WGS metagenome assembly OFEY01 (sample SAMEA3504100, study PRJEB24116) | mouse gut metagenome | biome: mouse gut; feature: mouse-associated habitat; material: faeces | place: Denmark | collected 2011
AACGAACTGAGTTATAAACAATTGAAAATCAACTGGGAATAAGTGCCCAGTAATGTTTCAAAAACTTAAATAATATAACGGATTATTGAAAATATGATTAATTTTGTAGATTAATAAAACTTAATCGTAACATGGCAAAATTCTTTGATCCGCCTCAGGCGAAGCCCCTTCTGCCCAAAGAGAAGATTGACAAAGTTTATAAATCCATGAGGTTCAAAGTCTTCATGGGATCTTTCCTCGGATATGCCGCATACTATCTTGTGCGCAAGAACCTTTCCCTCGCGGCTCCGGGCATGATTGAGGACGGACTTGTTGACAAGGCGGGCGTAGGTATCGCAATGTCTGCGGTATCCATCGCGTATGCATTCAGCAAATTCATCATGGGAAGCGTGTCAGACCGCTCTGACGCCAGGAAATTCCTTGTTGTAGGCCTTGTGCTCTCCGCCATCACGATGATGTCGGTCGGCCTTATACCTTTCGGTGCAAACCAGGCCCTCAATGTCGCCGTCATATTCTTGCTCATGCTCATCGTGGGCTGGCTTTCAGGAATGGGCTGGCCTCCTTGCGGGCGCATAATGGCCCATTGGTTCTCTCAGAACGAGCGTAGTTTCAAGATGTCAATCTGGAATACCTCGCATACTCTCGGAAGCGGCAGCCTCGGACTTCTTGTCACTTTCGGAGTCTTCATTTTCGGTACTATGGGCATAGAGCAGACATGGAAGGCGGCATTCATAGTGCCTTCGGCCATTGCCATAGTGCTTGCACTTGTATGCTGGTGGGCTCTTCGTGACACTCCGCAGTCTTGCGGGCTTCCTCCGATTGACGAGTACAGGAATGATTTCTCAGGAGTGAAAAGCAAGAAAGGTGAGGAACAGAAGATTCCGTTCAAGACTCTTTTCATTGACTATATTTTCAAGAACAAATGGATTTGGCTCATAGCCTTGTCCAACGCCTTTGTATATATGGTACGCTATGGCGTGGGTGACTGGGCGCCTATCTACCTCCAGGAAATGGACATCATGACTGCCAAGGAGAGCAATCTGGCGTTCGCCCTGCACAATTATGCCGGCATATTCGGCACGATTGTTTGCGGATGGATTTCCGCCAAGTTCTTCAAGGGGCGCTGCGCTCCTCCGAACATCATTTTCATGGCGGCAGTCCTTATAGGCACTCTCGTGTATTGGCAGAGCGGGAACATAGCCGCTTTCATGGCTTCCGATGCGGCGGCCGTGTCTGCCGTCACAAAGACCCTCGTATATTTCGGCCTTATCCTGATAGGATTCTGCATCTACGGTCCCGTTGCCCTTGTCAGCATCCAGGCACTGAATCTCGTGCCGAAGAATGCGGCAGGTACTGCAGCCGGTTTTGTGGGCCTGTTCGGATATCTTATAGGTGATGCTATTCTTTCCAAGCTCATAATGGGCTCAGTTGCCCAGAGCGCCGGATGGAGCGTTACATTCGTGCTGCTTTGCGCTGCCAGCGTGATAGCGATTGTACTTTGCGCGATGACACTCAAGAGTGAAACGAAATAACCAGAAAAGACAAGATGAAAATAAATTCAATGTTGCACCGGATTGCGCTTTGCGCTGCTGTCCTGCTGGGTTCTTTGTCCTCTCTTTCCTGCAATAAGCCTGGTGCGGAGGGGGATGGTGCCGCGCTGGATGTTGAGTTTGAGGTGCCGTCTCAAATGAGGGTCAATTCTGATGACGGGTGCATCAGTTTCAGGATAATGATTCTTTCCAAGGCTCCTTTGAAGACAGACCGCATTCTTTTTGAAAGTGCTTCTGCATCATTTGATTGTGAGATATTTGAACTTGGAAAAGTCTCGTTCTCGGTCAGGATTCCGGACGGAATGATATCAGAGGAATACAGGATATATGTCCGCAGGGGTGAAGCGAAGAAGCTTGTCGGGACGTGTGACATGCTGATTGTGAATGCCCCGGCTATCGACATAGAGCCGGAAGACGGTGTCACGATATACGGAGCGGTCACGTGTGACGGCAAGGGACTTGAGAATGTCGTCGTTTCAGATGGCATAGAGGTGGTAAGGACAGACAAGGAGGGCATATACCAGATGAGATCTGCAAAGAAACACAGTTATGTCTTCATTTCAGTCCCGTCGGGATATGAGACTTTGAACGACGGAGTTTTTCCTGAACATTATTTCCAGCTGGGTAAGCCTGCAGATGAGGCTGAAAGGGTGGATTTTACTCTTGTGCAGAGCGGTGACCAGACAAATCATACTATGCTTGTTTTCGGAGACATGCACCTTGCCAACAGGACGGATGACAAAAAGCAGTTTGCGGAGTTCATCAAGGATATCAATCAGTATGTGACAGAAAACACAGGCAAGAAGATTTATGCGCTCACTTTAGGAGACATGTCATGGGACTGCTACTGGGTAACAAATTCATATGACCTCTCGACTTACGTAAGAGACATCAATGCAATCAAGAACCTGACGATTTTCCATACCATCGGGAACCATGACCATGACATGGCTTTTGCCGGAGACTTCGACACCGTCACCAAATATAAGAAGACAGTTGCCCCAACTTATTATTCTTTCAATATCGGCAAGGTGCATTATGTTGTCCTGGATGATATCGAATGCACAAATACGGGTGCCGGTGACGCCGACAGCCGTGATTACAGGCGCAATCTTGTCAAGGAACAGGTTGACTGGCTCAAGAAGGACCTCGAGCATGTGTCTTATGACACTCCTTTGGTAATAGCCATGCATGCGCCTCTCTACCGTGACAACGGCCTGTCTAACCTGACGAACACGTCGTCCATAGTGAATATCGTGAAATCTTACACCGAGGTCCATTTCCTTACGGCTCATTCCCATAAGGTATATAATGTCGATAAATTGGGGACGGACAATATTTACGAGCATAATACAGGCGCCGTATGCGCGACATGGTGGTGGAGCGCGTATGAGACTCCGGGAATACATATCGGTCAGGATGGCGCGCCTGGAGGATACCGCATAATGGAAATCGGGAACACATCGTTTTCATGGCAGTTCAAGCCTACCGGGAAATCTGCTGACTTGCAGTTCCGGACTTATGACAGGAATGCCATTGAGATGTCAACGTCCGTTTATGTGCCTTCTGCGGATGACTCGCATGCCAACAAGTTCCTGGACTATGCCAAGGATTTTGTCGCTCCAAGCTCGGAAAACTATGTTTATATAAACGTATGGGATTATGACCCTGAGTGGACCGTTGAGGTTACTGAAGGGGGACGCTCATTGAGTGTTGAGAAAGTGTCCGTCTGCGACCCTCTCCACCTGATTGCCTATACTGCCAAGCGTCTCAACAAGAATGCGGCAGCTTCGTTTCCTACTGAGGCGACACCGCATATGTTTGTCGTGAAGGCCGCGGCAGCCGACTCGCAGCTGGAGATAAAGGTTACTGACCGTTTCGGAAATGTCTTCAAGGAATCCATGAAGAGGCCGAAAAGATTCTCGGTTGACAACTATAAACTCTAAACAAATATTTTAACAACAAAACAAAACCATTATGACAAGAATTATCAAAATGTCATTGTTATCTTGGATTTTGACTGTCGGGATGCTGCTGTCTGCAAATATGACGGCGTTCGCCCAAAGCGAAATAAAAGGTATCGTTTATGACACGGACAAATCCATGCCGATGATAGGCGCAATGGTTATCGTTGAAGGCACCAATGTCGCTTCAATGACCGACATTGACGGTAAATTCAATTTGAAGGCAAAGGAAGGAGACGTCCTGCTTGTGCAGTTCATGGGGTATATTGACCAGAAGACTGTCGTGGGCAAGTCCGGATTCTATGAATTTGTAATGAAGCCGGACAGCCAGATGCTTGAAGAGGTAATTGTCACGGCCCTTGGCATGAAGAGGGAGAAGAGGTCGCTCGGATATGCTGCTACTGATGTTTCCGGCGAATCGCTTGCTTCCGTACAGAACAGCAACTGGCTTAACGGACTTCAGGGAAAGGTGGCAGGTGTGCAGTTCAACAGTGCTTCATCAGGACCTATCGGCTCCCAGAAGGTAGTTGTCCGCGGAGAATCGTCTTTGAGCGGCAACAGCAGTGCTCTCTTTGTCGTTGACGGTGTTCCGATTACCTCCGGCAGCATATCTAATGCCTCCGGCTCGCTTTATACTAATCAGGATGCTCCTGTGGACTTCGGTGACGGTGCCTCGGACATCAACCCTGATGACATTGAATCCATAACAGTGCTTAAGGGTGCAGCAGCTACTGCCCTCTATGGTTCACGTGCAGGCAACGGCGCCATTATAATAACGACAAAATCCGGTTCGACTGTCAAGGGAATCGGCGTGACGGTAAGCTCATCTTTTACGGCCGACTGTCCGGGATATTGGCCTGATTTCCAGACACAGTATGGTTCCGGATCTGACATGGGAGAGAATCCTTATAACTTCTGGGGCTCCGCTTATACAGGTGAAAGCCAGGGACGCAACCAGAGCCGTTATGCGTTCGGTGAGGCCTTTGATGCGAACAAACTCCGTTATCAGTATGCCGGAATGGACTGGGAGACCGGGAAGATTACCCCGACTCCGTGGGTATATCAGGATGACTGGTACACGGGAATCTTCAAGACAGGAACGACTTGGGACAACTCGGTAACGATAGAAGGAGGCAACGGAAAGGGGACAAGTGCCCGTCTTTCCCTGAAAGACACCAGAAATGACTGGATACTCCCGAACACCGGATATACCAAGCAGTCCGTGGCCTTGACATTCAACACGCAGATGTCAAAGTATATCAAGCTGAATGCGAAGGTGAATTATTACAGGACTGATTCTGACAATATGCCTTCAAGCGCGTATAACAACAACTCAGTGATGTATCAGCTTGTATGGAGCAAGAATACAGACAGCATGAAGGATTATGCCAATGAATATTTCAACGGCAGGTACAACAGCGAGACTTTCAATAATCCGGACTATCTCATAGGACGTGACAATTACTATAACCCATACCGTATCCTTTATGAAATGACCAACTCTATGGACAAAGACAGGATTTTCGGTACAGTGGGGCTCAACATTGATTTTACCAAGAACCTTACCCTTGACATCAGGACAGGTCTTGACATGAACAATGAATTCAGGACTCAGCGCAAGCCGTTCTACTCTTACAACTATCCGCAGGGATTCTATCGTGAGCAGTCAAATTTCGTTATGGAAATCAATACGGACTTCATGCTCAAATACAATAACAGCTTTTTAAATGACAGACTGACATTGACGGCTGGCCTTGGCGGCAACAACATGTCTTACAGCCGCAGAAGCTGGAAGTATTCGCTGGAGCGCCTGCTGATAGAGAATATATACAACACGATCAACTGTCCTGTGGGAACGCAGCCTGACTACTCAGCATACAGGTCAAGGAAAGTCGTGAACAGCCTTTACGGAATCATCTCGCTGGGCTGGAACGATATGGTCTATCTCGACGTCACGGGACGTAATGACTGGTCTTCAACCCTCGCACGCGGCAACTGGTCTTATTTCTATCCGTCGGTGAGCGCGAGTGTCATGTTTGACAAGATTTTCAACTTCCAGATCAATGCTCCTTGGTTCACATATCTTAAGCTACGTGCCTCATGGGCAAACGTGGGAAAGGATACAAGCCCGTATGCTCTTGACTATACCTTGACAAACACGGAGTTCCCTGGAGGATTCCGCCCTGCTGCGACAGCTCCGAAGTATGATCTTGAACCGGAGAAAGTGGCAACTTATGAAGTCGGTCTCGAAGCCAAGTTCCTGAAGAACAGGATAGGATTTGATGTCGCCATTTACCGTTCGGACATTACCAATCAGATTTATGATGTCCCTTATGACTATATGACAGGGTCAAAGTATTATACCCAGAATATAGGACTTATCAGAAATGAGGGAATCGAGCTTTCTGCCAACTTCATTCCAGTCAAGACAAAGGACTGGACATGGAGCATAGCCGTAAATGCTTCAAGGAACATAGGAAAGCTTATGAGGATGTACGAAGGATGGGACAACAACAATCCTCACCAGACGGATTACGGAACCACAATCGGCAGCCGTCTTTTCATATATAATTATGTAGGGCGTGAAATGGGTGAAATCTGGGCTAAGGGCCTCTCTAAGACCCCTGCCGGCTCATATTATCTCGATGCTGACGGAAACAGGATAGACTGCTCGGGCCAGACTATAATCAGCGAGGCGACAGGACTTCCGAGCTCTTCCGATGAATTGAGGTATCTCGGAAATGTGAACCCTGACTGGATAGGAGGTTTCTCCACATCTCTAAGATGGAAGAATCTTAGCCTGGGGATGACGTTCGCCGCGCAGATAGGCGGAAAGACATATTCGGTGACAGCTGCCTGCCTCGGATACCAGGGTAAACTGAAGAACTCTCTCGAGGGCAGGTATGACGGATTCATTGCTCCCGGCTATAACGTAATCGGAACTGACGAGGACGGAAATGCCATCTGCAAGCCGAATGAGACTGTCACATCCAATGTCGTGACTTATTGGAACAAGGGACAGGGTGACCGCTATAACTTCGAAGAGTACATTTATGATACATCATATCTCAAATTGAAAGAACTCAGACTGGAATATAATTTCCCGGCAGACCTGATGAAGAAGACCAAGGTGTTCCAGGGCATCTCAGTAGCTGCATATGCTACCAACCTGTTCTGCATATCCGATTTCCCGTTCTATGACCCGGAGGTGGGAACCTTGAACGGAGGAAATATCCTCAAGGGAATCGAGTCCGGCTCGTTCCCTATGAACAGGTCGTATGGCGTAAACCTTAAATTGAAATTCTGATTATGAAAAATATCAAATCAATAATTGCCGCTTCTGTGTCTCTCGGCTGCCTGGTGTCATGTACTCATAACTTTGAGGACATCAATACCAATCCGAACAAATTCCTGTTTGGCCAGGAGAAGGCATACAATTGCGTGGAGCCTATTATTTACGGAACCGCGAGGAATGTGCAGAACTATTCCTATTTCTGGAACAATGAGCTTGTCCAGATGACAGCCTACACAGCCGGCGCGACACGTCAGGAGCATATGTACAGCATAACCGGAGGAAACTGGCAGTCCGTATGGGACGCTTATGCCAGGTATGGTTTTGACTCCCACCACATGATAGACCTTGCCGTAAGGGACGGGGACAAGTTCCTTGAGGGCGTAGGCCTTGTGATGAAGGTGCACTGCCTGTCCAATCTGGTATCCCTGTTCGGTGACATTCCATTTGTGGAGGCATACAAGGGAAGGACCGAGGGCATACTGGAGCCTGCTTTTGATTCCCAGGAGGATGTTTTCGGCTATCTGCTCCGTGACCTGGACAGTGCCAATGTCATTTTCTCCAGGAATCCGAAGCCTGTCAGGACCGGACTGGACGGAATGTATGATGACGATGCCGCCTCATGGCGCAAATTCGCCAATTCACTAAAGCTTAGGCTGTTGCTGCGCTTAAGCGGCATAAATGACAAATACTGGGCGCAGATGCAGGAGATTATCGACAATCCGTCCATGTATCCTGTATTCACTTCCAATGATGACAATGCAAGGGTGAGATTTAAGGTCACAGACCCTTATATGTCATATTTCGGAAACGACAAGATTACTGAAAGCGACTTTACCGGACACAGGGTGACAGAGCAGGTCATCAAGATGATGACAGTGCTGGATGCTGACGGAAATGCGACATATGAGGACCCGCGCTTGAATTATTGGGCGAAGATGCGTTCCGGCAAATGGAAAGGCACTATTTCCGGATGTACAGAGGGACAGAAGAACGCCGCTGATGAAGGGGCTGCTATTCCGAACTATGAGTTGCTTGCACGTCCTGAAATGGATGCGTTCTACATGGATTATTCAGAGCTGCTTTTCATATATGCTGAAGGCAAGCTGAAAGGCAAGCTGAATTTGCCGGAGACAGTCAAGGCCTATTATGAGAAGGCTGTTGCAGCCAGCATGGAAAAATGGTCCGCATACAATACTTTCACTGCAAAGGCCCGTCCTATCAAGGCCAAGGATGTGGATACTTTCCTTGCTTCAGCAATCGGCTCATTCGACAATGCCGGCACTGAGGAAAGCATTTACGACTCACAGGAGGAACTGGTGCTTTCGCAGAAATGGCTGTCGCTTTATTATGTCCTTTTCGAACCGTACAATGAGTGGAGAAGAACTGAATATCCTGTTCTTACAATAGGTGACGGTACGATTTCCAATAATTTTGAATTGCCTACACGTTTCGGCTATCCTAATTATACCGTTTCGACAAATAGTGCGAATGTCGGGATTGCACTGGAACGTATGGGAGGTGCAAATGACATGCATACGGCTTTGGTCTGGAGCTACAAGAAGCTCAATGGCGGAAATCACCGCAATCCATATGAAGCCAAATAATTGTAAAAATGATGATTATGAATAAGATATTGAAGATTGCTGCGGCTGTTTCGGGGCTTGTGCTGTCGGCAGCTTGCCAGGATGAGCTGACTTTGGTGCCGGATTTTACCGTTACCGATGCATCAGGCAATGTTGTGCTTTCTTTGTCGGCGGGCAATCAGTATGAACTTGACCTGTCCGCATTTCAGTATGCGGTGTCAGCCAATAAGAACAACGAGATTCTCGCAGCGGATATTTTTAATGTGGCTTCCAACATGTCTTGGAAGATTGTGGCTGCAGAAGACGGACAGGAATGGGTAAGGCCCTTCCCTGCCGAGGGTGATAAGGAAGGCCGTTTCCTTTTCCTTGTGGAAAGGAATAATGACCAGACTGAGTCGCGTACTGCATATTATAACATTTTCGTGAATGACGGCAAGTCAGATACTCAGGTTCCGGGAATGATAATCATTAACCAGGAAGCCAATGTTGACTTTCTCAAGGCCTCCGTGGCCAAGGTTGATATCAACAAGGACGATACCGCCCGCAAGAATATCGTAGTGACGGCCAACGTTGACTGGACATACGAGATTGTTCCTGACGAGCAGTATGCTACCGCTGACCTGGACTGGCTTAAGGACCTTACCGTACATCCTGCCGGCCAGAAGATTGATACCATAACCGTAAAGGCTTCTGACAATTCGGACGGTGTGATAAGAGGTGCTATCGTAAACATAATCTGCGAATCGGAGCCGAAATTCAATAAGTCAATTCCTTTGACCCAGTATGGAAAAGATGTTGACATAACTGGTTTCCCGGTCTCATGGTCTGTCGGTCTCGGAAGTGCTGAAGGAGCGAATTTCAACGGTACTTTCGCGTCTGAGGGCTACGGAAGTGCGACTACAGGAGAAGGACGTTTCGTTTTTGTCGAAGCTGAAGGTAAGGCAGACCCTGCCAATGCCTTTACGCGTGTAACTGGAGGAACAGGAGAGCCTTATGTGACCGGTGTGTGGCCGGGAGACTATTGGGGATTCATCGCGGATACTCCGGTTTCAAGCGGAACTATATTGAAGATAGTGTTTGAAACGAGATGCTCCAAGACAGGACACAAGTTCTGGAGGCTTGAATATCTTGACGGAGAAGAGTGGAAGGTGGCAGGCAAGTCATTGACCACGGAAGAGCCTGGCTATGCAGTCTCATATACTCATGCCATGGAAAGTGACGGAAGCACGAATACCGTAGTGTCATCTTCTGTGAAATATGAGAACACCACAGCCTCTGTAGAATTCCGCTTTATATGCGCTGCCAACTGGCAGGCTTCCGGAGCCGGAGCCTTGGCAGCTCCAAACGGAGGAACTTCACGTATTTCCTATAAGACAGGAAGTGTCAGCCAGCCGACTATTTCATGTGTGGCAGCGGGAACTGAGGACATGACTCCTGCAAATATCAGTATTTCCGGCCTTGAGGAAGGCGGTATCCTTACTTTTGAGGGCAATCCTGAGGCTTCAAAGACTATCGTGGTCAATTCGGACATGGACTATACCGTGACTTCAAATGTTCCATGGATTACGATTGAAAACGGTACCGGAGTTGCCGAGCAGCAGAACAATGTCGTTGTGACTTGCTCGGACAGTGACCTTTCTGTTATAAGGAAAGGCATGATTGAGGTCAAGTCCGGAATATCAAAGAAAAATATTCTTGTCATCCAGTCTGCTGCCGGCGGTGAGCTTGAGCCTCTGATCAGTGTAGTAGGCGGAAATTACGTGACAGTAATAGGTGAGGGCGAGGAGTTTGCGGCCAGGGTTCAGGCTAATGTGGATTATGAGATTGAGGCTTCCGAATGGATTTCCGTGGTTCCTGCTGTTGATACCAGGGCTTTGGTTGAGGTCAGGGAGCACCGTTTCGTGGCGGCGCCTAACATGACAGGGGCAAAGAGGACAGGTTTTGTAAGATTCCGTCAGGGAGAGCTTGAGGCTGTGCTCAATGTTACCCAGGACAATTTCGAGCCGAGGATTGACATGACGCTTCCTCGCGGACTTGCTTTCATTTCCGCTTCAGGCGCTTCTGTTCCGGTACATATTGAGGCTAATGTTGACTTTACAGTAAGTTCGGATCTCCTTTCTTTGCCGACGGGCGTGACTCCGGCTGGTGAATATGACATGAATTTTACAGTTCCTGCAAATGCCGGCCTTTCAAGAGACATCGCGGTGACATTCCATAACGAAAAATATGACTTTACTTGCGAGTACAGAATCGTGCAGCACGGAACCGATGTTATTTTCGCGGATGATTTCTCATGGCTTGCACCTATAGTCAAGGCGTTAGGTGAAGGAAACTATGACACCGTAGGCTCCAAGGATTTGGGTGCAAAGGCCCCTAATATCTATACTACGGCTGCGATAAAGGCTGCTTTTGTTCCGTTGTGCAATGAAATCGGATATTACATCCCGGGCAAGGCAGACGGGGCAAACGATGTCCTTTATCTCCAGGACTGCTACCTGAAGATGGGCAAGACATCGACCAAGAGCCAGACATCATTGACTCTTCCTTCGATGGATGCTGGCGGACAGGCTTTTACCCTTTCGTTTGACTGGGCAAGGATGGTCCAGGGAGACGGAACGATAGACAAGTATACTCTGACTTTGATGATTACCGGTAACGGTACTTTTGCGAATGGGACTAAGTACAGCGATGAACTTTCCACTCCTCAGGGCAAGGGAGAGATTTTCTGGACAAATGTCTCGGCTGAGATTTCCGGGGCTGACAAGGATACGAGGATAACCATTGTGGCTACCGACCTTTTGGATAAGTCAACCGGAAAGATTGATTACACCAAGAGCGGCGGAAAGCGTATGTTCATAGACAACATTGTCGCCAAAATCAACTGAAACTGACCATGCCTTCTAATTAAGATGGTAATTGCAGCGACGGGCTGGCCTGGATTTCCTGGCCGGCCCGTTTTATAATGCCTTTTTATAATGCCGGCAAGGCTCCAGAACTTTTGCGATAATCAGCAAATTTGCCTATTTTTGTGATGCGTCAGACTTTTGCGCAGATTAATCGCAGCGGAATGGAAGAAAACCACGGCATATCCCTTTCCCGGAGCACTTGGGAAAGGCTTTCAAAAATCAGGCATCTCGCCCTGGATATGGATGGCACCATATACATGGGTGGCACATTGTTTCCTTTTACACTGAAATTCCTTTCTGACATGTCGGAAGCAGGGATAGGGTATTCCTTCTTGACCAACAACCCGTCCCAGTCAGTGGATGACTATCTGAAAAAGCTCGGACGCCTTGGCATAGAGGCCACGCAGGACAATATGTACACGACCTCTCTTGCGGCCATTGATTATATCAGGACTGCATTTCCTGATGCAAGGCGTCTTTTCCTGCTCGGAACTCCCAGCATGATTTCACAGTTCACCCAGGCTGGATTCGAATCCTGCGGAGATGACCCGGAGGATGTGCCGGATGTGCTTGTGGTGGCTTTCGACAAGACCCTTGAATATTCAAGACTGTGCCGTGCCGCATGGTGGGCCTCACAGGGCATTCCGTATCTCGCCACTAATCCGGACAAGGTATGTCCTACGGATGAGAAGACTGTCCTTGTGGACTGCGGCTCCATCTGCAGATGCATTGCCCATGCTACCGGGAGGCAGCCTGACGTGACTCTCGGCAAGCCCGATCCCAATATGCTTAGGGGAATCATTGAACGTCACGGACTGAAGCCGGAAGAAATAGCGATGGTCGGGGACAGGATATATACTGATACTGCTATGGCTCATAATGCAGGTGCATTCGGAGTGCTTGTACTTTCGGGAGAGACTACAATGGAAACTGCAGAGGCGGTCGCTGAAGATGCGAGGACAAATCCTTCGCCTGAGTTTTTCCCTCCGGACCTCATATGCCGCGACATAGCCCAGTTTGGCGAGCTGCTTCTTATGGCAAAGGCCTCACGCGAGAAATGACAAGATGATTATCAATCAACCAATAACCATTAAACTACATGAAAAAGAAAACGATTTTGTTTGCAGCTGCGGCACTTTCAATCGGTGCCTGCTGCAGTCCGGCAGTTGAGCCGGCAATCCCTTCAGACAGCCGGATTGAGAAAAATGTCGAAAAGATTCTGAGCGGGATGACTCTTGAAGAGAAGGTCGGCCAGATGACACAGATTACAGCGACAGCCATCGCGAACGGCCTGGAGATAACTCCTGCCGGAGATTCCATTCTCAGGGTTCATAAGGTAGGGTCTGTACTCAACACACCTGGTGACATAGCGCAGTCTCCTGAAGGATATGAGCAATTCATAAGCGAGCTTCAGAGGATTTCTCTTGAGACGACCGGAATACCTTGCCTCTACGGGCTTGACCATATCCACGGAACAACATATGTTGCAGGAGGAACTCTTTTTCCGCAGGAAATCAATATCGCAGCTACCTTCAACAGGGAACATGCTTACAATATGGGAAAGGTCACGGCATATGACAGCCGTGCGGCAAATGTCCCATGGACTTTCTCTCCGACAATGGACCTTGGACGCAATCCGGCATGGCCTAGAATGTGGGAAAGCTTCGGTGAGGATGTGTATGTGAATGCACAGATGGCTGTCGCAGAGACACATGGCATGCAGGGAGATGACCCTAATCATGTCGGTCCTTATAATATCGCCGCATGTGCCAAGCATTTCATGGGCTACGGAGTCCCTGTTACCGGACAGGACCGCACACCTGCGTCAATTGCACCTGCGGAACTGCGTGAAAAGCACTTTGAGCCTTTCCGTGAGTGCCTGCGTTCCGGAGCCTTGTCCCTTATGGTCAATTCCGCAAGCAATAACGGCATGCCTTTCCATTGCAATGCCGAGCTTCTTACAGGATGGGTCAAGGAAGACCTCAACTGGGACGGAATGATTGTAACCGACTGGGCCGACATCAACAATCTCTATACCCGTGAGAGGGTGGCTTCATCCAAGAAGGAGGCAGTCAAGCTTGCCATCAATGCGGGAATAGACATGGCCATGGTGCCATATGAGTGCCAGTTTGCCATAGACCTCAAGGAACTTGTCGAAGAGGGAGAGGTGCCGATGAGCCGTGTGGATGATGCCGTGCGCCGCATTCTGAGACTGAAATTCCGCTTGGGTCTGTTTGACGTACCGAATACACGTCTTGCTGACTATCCTGATTTCGGCTCGCAGAAGCATGCTTCGCTTGCATATGAGGCAGCTCTTGAGTCTGAGGTGCTTCTCAAGAATAACGGTATTCTTCCGCTCAAGAAGGATGTGAAGATTCTGGTGACTGGCCCGAACGCCAACTCAATGAGGACCCTGAACGGCGGCTGGTCATATACATGGCAGGGACACGGAGCTTCCATTCCTGCATTTACTGAAAAATACAACACCATTTATGAGGCTCTTGCAGCCAGATTTGACAATGTGAGATATGTTCCGGGAGTAGAATACGACCTTTACGGTACGGATTGGAAGACGGACAAGGCTACAGGAATCCGTGAGGCTGTCGCTGCAGCACGCGGTTCCGAGGTAATAATCGCCTGTATCGGAGAAAATTCATATTGCGAGACTCCGGGCAATGACACTGACCTTAATCTGTCTGCGAACCAGAAGGCTCTCGTAAAAGCTTTGGCTGAGACCGGACGTCCTCTTGTGCTTGTGCTCAACGGCGGCCGTCCGCGTATCATCAATGACATCGAGCCGCTGGCAACTGCCGTAGTGGATGTCATGCTTCCTGGAAATTACGGCGCGGATGCACTGGCTTCGCTTCTTTCAGGGGAAGAGAATTTCAGCGGAAAGCTTCCGTTCACTTATCCTAAATATACCAACAAGTTTGCTGTCTATGACTATAAGCCGTCTGAGAACCAGGGCACTATGGCAGGAGTCTATAATTACAATGCGGTTATGGATGTTCAGTGGCCTTTCGGACATGGATTAAGCTATACTTCGTTCAGTTATTCGGACATGGCGGTATCTGCTGATGAGTTCGGAGCTTCAGATGTGCTGAAAGTTACGGTTGACGTTACCAATGACGGAAATGTTGCCGGAAAAGAGAGCGTTCTGCTTTTCTCAAGCGATTTGTATGCAAGCTCGACTCCGGATGTGCGCCGTCTGCGTGCCTTCACGAAGGTTGAACTTGCGCCAGGCGAGACAAGGACCGTTGAACTTGAGGTTCCGGCAAAAGACCTTGCCTTTGTCAATTATGACGGAAAATGGACTCTTGAGGAGGGTGATTTCATACTTTCTGTCGGAGGGCAGAGCTGCAATGTCAGGTGCCGCGAGACAATCGTTTGGGACACTCCGAATATAAAATGACGCCTTAAGGCGCCGCAAAAATTTTTACGATATGAAAATAGCGGTAGCGGGAACAGGATACGTGGGGTTGTCTATGGCAACCCTGCTTTCACGCAAGCACAGTGTGACTGCGGTTGACATAATTCCGGAGAAGGTTGCGATGATAAATGAGCGGCAGTCTCCAGTGCAGGATGACTATATCGAGGATTATTTTGTGACCGAGGAACTTGACCTTACCGCGACCCTTGATGCTGAGCAGGCATACAGGGAAGCGGAACTGGTTATCATCGCGGCTCCGACCAATTATGACCCGAAGAAGAATTTTTTTGACACTTCGGCTGTGGAGGATGTGATTGAGACCGTGATGCTGGTTAATCCGTCAGCTTTTATGGTCATCAAATCTACAGTTCCTGTCGGATTTACGGAATCCGTGCGTGCCAAGACCGGAAGCAGGAGGATATTGTTCAGTCCGGAGTTCCTGCGCGAGTCCAAGGCCCTGTATGACAATCTTTATCCGAGCCGCATAATAGTCGGTACGGATTTGTCGGACCCTATGCTCGTCGAGGCCGCTGAAGGTTTTGCGGCATTGCTTAAGGAAGGCGCGCTCAAGAAGGAAGTTAATGTTCTGCTGATGGGATTTACAGAGGCGGAGGCAGTCAAGCTGTTCGCCAATACGTATCTTGCCTTGCGTGTGAGCTATTTCAACGAGCTTGACACATATGCGGAGATGAAAGGGCTTGACACTCAGAAAATAATTGAGGGTGTATGCCTTGACCCGCGCATCGGCTCACATTACAACAATCCGTCATTCGGCTACGGCGGCTATTGTCTTCCTAAGGACACGAAGCAGCTTCTGGCCAACTATGATGATGTCCCTCAGAACCTGGTCCGTGCGATTGTGGAGAGCAACCGCACGAGGAAAGACTATATCGCGGACAGGGTGTTGCAGCTTGCCGGGTATTATTCTTACAGTGAAGGGCCGGACTACAGCTCCGAGCTTGAGAGGCCTTGTACAATCGGGGTTTACCGTCTTACCATGAAGAGCAATTCCGACAATTTCCGCCAGAGTTCCATTCAGGGGGTAATGAAGCGCATCAAGGCCAAGGGTGCCAGGGTCGTGGTATATGAACCTGCATTGGAAGACGGCACTACTTTCTTCGGCAGTCCTGTCATAAATGACCTTGGAAAATTCAAGGGCATGTGTGATGCCATCATTGCCAACCGCTATGACATGGTTCTTGATGATGTGAGGGACAAGGTATATACAAGGGATATTTTCAAGAGGGACTGATGATTATGGATACGCATATCGTGATTATGGCAGGAGGAATCGGCAGCCGGTTCTGGCCTATGAGCACTTCGGATGTCCCGAAGCAGTTCGTGGATATTATGGGAGTCGGAAAATCCCTTCTGCAGATGACTGTAGAACGTTTTTCAGGAGTCTGCCCGATAGATAATTTCTGGGTCGTGACGGGGGAGAGGTATGTGCCTCTTGTAAAGGAACAGCTTCCGCAGCTGCCTGCTGACCATATTCTTGCAGAGCCTGCAGCCAGGAATACGGCGCCTTGCATCGCATACGCCTGCTGGAAGATAAAGACTCATCATCCGTCCGCAAATATTGTCGTGACTCCGTCGGACGCGCTTGTGCTGGAGCCGCAGGAGTTCCGCCGTGTCATAAATGAGGCCTTGGATTTTACTGTTGCCGGCCAAAGGATAGTCACCATCGGAATAAAGCCATCACGTCCTGAGACCGGATACGGATATATTGAGACAGGTGACGCGGTAAGCGGGACTTGTGCCGTGCATGCAGTGAAATCTTTCCGTGAGAAGCCGTGCAGGGAGGTTGCCGAACAGTATCTAAGTACGGGAGGCTATCTGTGGAATGCCGGCATATTCGTATGGAATGTGGAAACCATCGTGGATTCCATACGCCGATATGCGCCGTCCATAGCTTCCGTAATGGATGAGATGTCAAAGTCTTTTTATACGTACGCCGAGCATGATGCGGTAGAGAGGCTTTTCCCTACATGCGAGAAGATATCAATAGATTATGCCGTGATGGAGAAAGCCGGAAACTGCATTTATACTATTCCCGCTGATTTCGGCTGGAGTGATCTTGGCACATGGGGTTCTTTGCGTACTTTGATGAGCCGTGATGAATGCGGAAATGCGGTTGTCGGCAAGGATGTGCGCCTGTTCGGATGCAAAGGGTGCATAGTGCATGCTCCTGAGGAGAAAACAGTGATAGTGCAGGGAATGGAGGACTGCATTGTGGCCGAGCATGACGGCCGGCTTCTGGTTTGCCGTCTTGACCATGAGCAGAGTATAACTGATTATATTAAATAGAATGGCAGACAATTATCTCGAGAACAAGTACCAGGCTCTGCAGGAGCGCAAGGCCAAGGAACAGAAAGCACGTCAGGCAGCCTGGAAGAAGCGTATGGACGCTTACCGCAAAAAGCTTCAGGAACAGGAAGAAGACAGGAAGTAAAAGACAAAAATAAATCGGGCTGGTCACTCAGTGGCCAGCCCGATATTGTTTTACGGAAATTCCGTATGTAGTCCGATTAGAGCTTAGGACCTGCAGCTACGAGAGCCTTGCCGAGGTCGTTTCCAGTGAACTTGGTGAAGTTCTTGATGAAACGTCCTGCGAGATCCTTTGCTTTCTCCTCCCACTCGCAAGCGCACTTGTATGTGTCGCGTGGGTCGAGGATGTTAGGGTCAACTCCAGGAAGCTCTGTAGGTACTTCGAAATCGAAGTAAGGAATCTTCTTGGTAGGAGCCTTCTCGATTGAACCGTCGAGGATAGCGTCAATGATTCCGCGTGTGTCACGGATTGAGATACGCTTTCCTGTTCCGTTCCATCCTGTGTTTACGAGATATGCCTTTGCGCCTGTAGCTTCCATTCTCTTTACGAGCTCCTCACCGTATTTTGTAGGGTGGAGTGAAAGGAAAGCTGCACCGAAGCAAGCTGAGAATGTAGGAGTAGGCTCAGTGATTCCGCGCTCAGTACCTGCGAGCTTTGCAGTAAATCCTGAAAGGAAGTAGTACTGTGTCTGCTCAGGAGTGAGGATTGAAACCGGAGGAAGAACTCCGAATGCGTCAGCTGAAAGGAAGATTACCTGCTTTGCGTGAGGACCCTTTGAAACCGGCTTTACGATGTTCTCGATGTGGTTGATAGGGTAAGATACACGGGTGTTCTCAGTAACGCTCTTGTCAGCGAAGTCAATCTTGCCGTTTGCGTCAACAGTAACGTTCTCAAGAAGAGCGTCCCTTCTGATTGCGTTGTAGATATCCGGCTCGCTCTCCTTGTCAAGGTTGATTACCTTTGCATAGCAGCCGCCCTCATAGTTGAAGACTCCGTTGTCATCCCAGCCGTGCTCGTCATCACCGATGAGGAGACGCTTAGGGTCTGTTGAAAGGGTAGTCTTACCTGTTCCTGAGAGGCCGAAGAAGATTGCTGAGCTCTTGCCCTCCTTGTCAGTGTTTGCTGAACAGTGCATAGAAGCGATTCCACGGAGAGGGTTGAGGTAGTTCATGATAGAGAACATACCCTTCTTCATCTCACCGCCGTACCAAGTGTTGAGGATAACCTGCTCGTTGGTCTTGAGGTTGAAGACAGTGGCAGTCTCAGAGTTGAGTCCGAGCTCCTTGTAGTTGTCAACTTTTGCCTTTGAAGCGTTGAATACAACGAAATCAGGCTCGCCGTATGCTGCAAGCTCCTCAGCTGTAGGACGGATGAACATGTTGGTAACGAAGTGTGCCTGCCAAGCTACCTCAACGATGAAACGTACTTTGAGACGTGTAGCAGGGTTTGCGCCGCAGAATGTATCGACAACGAAAAGCCTCTTTCCTGAAAGCTCCTTCACTGCCTTTGCCCTGAGGTCAGCCCATGCCTCTTCAGAGCAAGGCTTGTTGTCGTTCTTGTACTCCTCTGAAGTCCACCATACAGTGTTCTCGCTGGCTTCGTTCTTTACGAAAAATTTATCTTTAGGAGAACGTCCGGTGTAGATACCGGTCATTACGTTAACTGCATTGAGTTCGGTAAGCTGGCCTTTCTCGTAGCCTTCAAGACTGTCTTTGGTCTCTTCTGCGAACAGAACCTCGTAAGACGGGTTGTGGATGATTTCTTTTACATCCTGAATGCCGTACTTGGTCAAATCAATATTACTCATAACTTCTTTAAAATATTAAGGTTTAACTCATTATCATTCAGTCTCCAAGTCCTGCGGATATGCCTCTTGTGCGTGTCCGCAGTCTCAGCGGTGCAAAAATAAACTTTTTTTACGATTCGGCAAACTTCGCAGCGAATAATTTTGCTACATTTGTCCTCCTTTTGACAAGGTTTGTGCTTATGGAAAAAGAATGCGCATTGTCACCGCTTGATGTCCTCCGTGAATATTGGGGCCACGACTCTTTCCGTCCGAAGCAGCTGGAGATAATCAGCTCTGCATTGGACGGTCTTGATGTGCTTGCCATTCTGCCTACCGGAGGCGGAAAGTCAGTCTGCTTCCAGGTTCCTGCACTTATGAAGGAAGGTATCGCAATTGTCGTCACACCGCTTGTCGCGCTGATGAAAGACCAGGTCCAGAACCTGAACAGCCGCGGCATAAAGGCATTGTGCGTGAACGCCGGAATGGGACGCCGTGAGGTTGACCTTGCTCTTAACAATGCGGCCTATGGTGACTTCAAGTTCCTTTATGTCTCTCCGGAGCGTCTCGGAACCAGGCTCTTCCAGCAATATGTGCAGGAGATGAATATCAGCTATATAGTTGTGGATGAGGCGCATTGCATTTCCCAATGGGGCTATGACTTCAGGCCGGACTATCTTTGCATAGGGAAGCTGCGTGAACTTGTTGACGCTCCTGTCATAGCGCTCACGGCTACGGCAACTCCGGAAGTGGCGGAAGACATAATGGACCGTCTCGGATTCCGGGAAAGGAAACTTGTCAAAAGCGGATTTGAACGTCCGAACCTTTCTTATCTCGTGCGAAAGTGCGAAGACAAGCTCGGGCAGCTGCTCGCAGTGTGCTCTTCGGTCGCAGGAACCGGAATCGTCTATGTGCGCAGCCGCAAGAAAACTGAGGAACTTGCGGCATATCTTTCCGCAAACGGAATTTCCTCATCTTTCTATCACGCCGGGCTGGGAGTCCAGTCACGTTCAGACCGCCAGGCAAGGTGGAAGAGCGGACAGATACGCGTTATGGTCTGCACAAATGCCTTCGGAATGGGAATTGACAAGCCGGACGTGCGTTTCGTCATTCATTTTGATGTCCCTGACAGCCCGGAGGCATATTTCCAAGAAGCCGGAAGGGGAGGGCGTGACGGAAAGCGCAGTTTCGCGGTGCTGCTGTGGAACTCTTCGGACATAAGGAGGCTGCGCCAGATTGCCACGGTCTCATTCCCTCCGCTTGACTATGTGGAGGACATATATCATAAGGTGCATGTCTTTTTTGAAGTGCCTTATGACACTGGTGCGGGACGCCAGCTCAAATTTGACTTGGAAGAATTCTGCAGGCATTTCCATCTCCAGCGCTCATCGGCATACTATGCAATCATATATATAGAGAGGACCGGACACTGGACTCTTTCGGAGGATGTTGACATTGATACCAAGGTGCAGATACGGGTGGACAGGAATGAACTTTATGACATTGACTTTCCTGACCCGAGGATGTCGCAGCTGCTGGAGATTCTCATGCGCAAATACACCGGCCTGTTCTCCTGGCCCGTACCTATAGATGAAGACTATGTGGCCGGCCTGCTCGGCATGCCTGTCGGAACCTTGAGGCAGCTCCTGTACGGCCTTTCCCTTGAACATGTTATAAAATATATCCCATGCGACAGGGCTACCGTGCTGTATCTTCATCACGATCGCCTGCGCCCCAAGAATGTGAATCTTGAGCCTGACCGCTATGCGCAGCTCAAGGACGCCTTCATGACAAGGATGGAGGAAATGGTGAGCTATGTCCAGGAAGAGGATGTCTGCAGAAGCTCATATCTTCTTGAATATTTCGGACAGAAAGATTCAGCTGACTGCGGTACCTGCGACATTTGCCGTGCGGCAAAGAAAGTCTCGTCCGCATCTCCAGGGCCTCATGAAGACGAAGAAAGTGTTTCAAAAGTCATCAAAGACTATGTTTCATCAAAGGACAGCAGTTATGACCTTGAAGAAATAGCACTTCTCTTTCCTTCTGACCATGACGGAAACTGGAAGAAAATCCTGCGGAATCTTATAAATGACGGCTCCGTACCTCCTCCGCAAGACTGATTCAGGCAATTTCAATCCATTCCACTTCTCCGCCCCATATCTCAAGAAAGCGGAGCAGGCCGTCACGTTGCACAACTACGCTTGACGTGTTTTCGCAGGGGTGAAAACTGAGCTTTTCCGCCTGAAGCAGGTCTTTGTCGAGATAATACTTGACCCTGTGCCCGTTCGGAAAAAGCTCTTTCGGATTTGCTGAATGGATGTCAATGTCATTGATAAGGCCGAATGCGGAAACTGAGCCGGGATGCAGGCCGAGGCATCTCACCATTCTTTCCTCTGAGGCAAATGAGAGCTTGCCCTCATGTATCTTCTGCTCCAGTGAATGGATGTCCAGGTCCTTGTGGCACTCCATGCTGACGAGATAGTGCCTGTTTCCCTTGTGATTGCGGAAAAACAGGTTCTTGCAGTGCGTGCAATCCAGATCTTTCCAGTATCTCAGTCCCTCTTCTATGGTAAACAATGGAGGATGTGTATGAAGTTCATACGTGATGCCGTGCCCTTCAAGGAAATCGAGCACTTTCTTTCTCAGTTCAAGGCGTTGTCCGTTGGATATTTCTGACATGATACGTTTGCATAATATTGAAATTCAGGCTATAGCAGCCTTTGGATAAGCATGCTATAGCCTGAATAAGTATAGATTACCGGATTATTTGCCGGCCTTGATTGCAGCCTGTGCCGCAGCGAGACGTGCGATAGGCACGCGGAACGGCGAACATGACACGTAGTTGAGACCTATCTTGTAGCAGAACTCAACTGATGCGGGGTCACCGCCGTGCTCACCGCAGATGCCGCACTTGAGGTTCTCCTTAACTGAGCGTCCGTCTTTCACTGCGTGGTTAACGAGCCTTCCTACAGACTTGGTGTCAAGAGTCTTGAATGGATCAGCATCCAGAATCTTGTTGCCGAGGTAGTCGCCCATGAAAGTTCCTACGTCGTCGCGTGAGAAACCGAAAGTCATCTGGGTCAAGTCGTTAGTACCGAATGAGAAGAACTCTGCTGTCCTTGCCATCCTGTCGGCAGTGAGGGCGGCGCGAGGAATCTCTATCATTGTACCGAACTTGTATTCGATGGTAGTGTTCTTTGCTGCCTCAACCTCTGCGCGTACTTTCTCGCAGATTGCCTTCTGGAAACGCAGCTCCCTTTCAGAGATTGTAACAGGAATCATGATTTCCGGCATAGGGTTCAGACCCTCGGCCTTCAGCTCTGCTGTAGCTGTGAAGATAGCCCTGAACTGAGTCTCTGAAATCATCGGATAAGTGATGTGGAGACGTACTCCGCGGTGACCCATCATAGGGTTGACCTCGTGGAGCGACTCGCCCCTCTTCTCAATCTCTCCCTCTGTGATTCCAAGCTCGTTTGCAAGCTCCTCCCTCTTGTCCTGTGACTGAGGCACGAACTCGTGGAGAGGCGGGTCGAGCAGACGGAAAGTGACAGGCTTGCCGTCCATAACCTTCATTGTGCCCTTTACGGCAGCCTTGATGTATGGCTCAAGCTCGGCAAGAGCGGCCTTTCTCTCCTCATCTGTCTTTGAGAGAATCATTTTGCGGAGTTTTGCGAGAGGTGTCTCTGAGTTCTGTCCGTAGAACATGTGCTCGATACGGAACAGTCCGATACCCTCTGCACCGAAGCCGATGGCGCGTGCAGCATCCTCAGGCGTGTCAGCATTGGTGCGTACACCCAAAGTGCGGAACTTGTCAACGATTTCCATGAACTTCACGAAACGTGGGTTGCCTGAAGCGTCCATGGTGTCGATTTTCACGTCATAGACATATCCCTTTGCTCCGTTGAGTGAAAGGACGTCTCCCTCGTGGTATTCCTTGTCGCTTCCCTTGAATTTGATTACTTTGTTTTCCAGGTCAATGTGCATTGCCTCGCAGCCTACGATGCAGCATTTGCCCCATCCGCGTGCGACGAGTGCCGCGTGAGATGTCATACCTCCCCTCTGGGTGAGGATACCTGCGCATGCACGCATTCCCTCAACGTCCTCAGGTGAAGTCTCCTCACGGACGAGGATAGTCTTGATACCTTTCTCATTTGCCTCCATTGCAGCCTCGGAAGTGAATGCAATCACGCCGACAGCTCCGCCCGGAGATGCAGGAAGACCATTTGCCACGACAGAAGCCTTCTTCTCGGAAGCAGGGTCGAGGATAGGGTGGAGAATCTCGTCAAGCTGTGCAGGAGAAACGCGCATTACAGCTGTCTTCTCGTCAATCATGCCCTCCTGGAGCATGTCCATTGCCATGTTGAGGGCAGCGATACCGGTCCTCTTTCCTACGCGGCACTGGAGCATCCAGAGCTTGCCGTCCTGGATTGTGAACTCGATGTCCTGCATATCGCGGAAGTGCTCCTCAAGATGGAGGCGGATGCCGTCAAGTTCGGCATAAACTTCAGGCATTGCAGTCTCAAGAGACTCAAGGTGCTGGTTGTGAGGGTTCTTTGTCGCCTCGTTGAGCGGGTTAGGGGTACGGATACCTGCAACCACGTCCTCTCCCTGTGCGTTGATGAGCCACTCTCCGTAGAATTTGTTGTCACCGTTGGCAGGGTTACGTGAGAATGCCACACCTGTAGCGGAAGTCGCGCCCATGTTTCCGAACACCATTGACTGTACGTTCACTGCAGTGCCCCAGTCATCCGGAATGCCCTCGATTTTGCGGTAAGCGATGGCCCTCTTTCCGTTCCATGACTTGAAGACTCCTCCGATGGAACCCCAGAGCTGAGCCTCTGCAGAATCAGGGAAGTCAACCCCGAGAACCTCCTTAACCCTGGCTTTGAACCTTACACAGAGTTCCTTGAGCTCGTCAGCTGTGATGTCGGTGTCTGAAGCATATCCCTTGGAAACCTTGAGCTCCTCCATCATCCTGTCAAGCTGCTGGCGGATACCCTGTCCGTCCGCAGGCTCGATGCCCTCTGCCTTCTCCATTACGACGTCAGAATACATCATGATGAGACGGCGGTATGCGTCGTACACGAAACGCGGATTATTGGTCTTGGCTATCATGCCCGGAATAGTCTCAGAGCAGAGACCGATGTTGAGGATGGTGTCCATCATGCCAGGCATTGAGCTTCTTGCTCCTGAACGGCAGCTCACCAGGAGAGGATTCTCCTTGTCGCCAAACTTCATTCCCATGATTTCCTCGGTCTTTTTCAGAGCCTCAGCAACCTCAGCCTTGAGGGCGTCATTGTAGCCTCCGCCGAGTTCATAGTACTCTGTACAGCACTCTGTCGTGATTGTGAAACCTGCCGGAACAGGAATGTTGAGCTTGCACATCTCGGCGAGGTTCGCACCTTTTCCTCCGAGAAGCTCGCGCATTGAGCCATCACCCTCGGCAGTCTTGCCGCCGAAGCAATAAACCCGTTTCTTGTTATCTTCCATAAGCTTTATATGTTTGTTTTATAGTGAATAGATTCTTCTTTGGCCGCGGGCGGAGTGCCTATGCCACGCGGAATGGTGAAATCCGCCGCGAATTTAATGATTTTTCTTCAGATAACGATGGATTGCCTTCACATTTTCAGCTGATTCAGTGGACGTTCAGTCCTCTCCCTCGCTTGCCTGTCCGAGCAGCGCCGCCAAAATGTCCGCGACCCCAGGTCTTGCCGCATGTCCGAGTGTCACTTGCCCGCATGAGGAACTGGGTCTGCCGACAGGATAATATGCGACATCCTGCAGCAGAAGCTGCGAATCGAAATAGTCGTAATTCGTGTCAGAGACCTGTACGAGGACTCCCGGCACTTCTCCGAAGAGCACTTTTGCCCGGCTGCTCTCGCCATATGACGACATGAGCCCGCTGATGTCAAGGCTAAGACCTGCCTGTCCTTTGGCCATCCTGTCCGCCGCTGTCATGAGTCCTCCGTCACTGACCGTCGTTCCGGCCATTATTATGCCGTCCTCTGTTAGCTCACGCACAACCTCATAGCAGTCTATGAAATAGTCCGGGTCCTGTATGTTGGTGGAAGTTCCTCCCGCGTGGCCGAGCGCTTCGGAAAGCATTGAGCCTCCGAGCCTGTAGCCGCACGTGTCGAAAGGTATATAAATCAGGATGCTTTCCATGTCAGGGACAACCGTTTCCCCGCATTTCCTGCCAGGGCCGGTCCATGGATGGCGGCTCTCGTAAGGAAGCCTGAACGGTATCTCATGCTCCGTAAATCCATCCGTGGAAAAAGCCTGTCCGGAATCATCTTCCGTATCCTCGCTTTCCTGGGCCTTTTCGGGAAGCCATGCCTCGGCCTTGAAAAAATTGCCTTCAGCAATCTGCCTGAAATCATATCCGGAAAGCCTCACTCCGAGATCGTACATGTAGCTGCTTGCCTCGTTTACGGATTCGTAAAAAGCCGCCATGCTTCCCACGGGTGCGGTATCCCATGCCCATTCCGTCCTTATCCTCAGATTTCCGAGCCTGAAATGTCCCTCGCGCCATATCATGTCAATCAGCGCAGAGGCAATCCTGAGCCTTGTGAACTGTCCGGGATAGGGCAGGGGGAATTTTCTGGCTTGCGGATTTGCAGCCTTGAGCATGTCCAGATAACCGGCCGCATCACAGCTGTCATATGCGAATGCTGTGAGCGGAGGTTCCGTGGTCTCGTCGATGATGTCCCCGTATTCCTCTCCCGGGCATATGCCGCTGTGGCGGATGTCTCCGTCCGGGCTTCCGGCGCATTCTTCAAGCAGCTCCGCAGGAGTGGCGTCCTGCCGTGCCCCGTCGATGATGTAGTGCGAAAATAAGGCTGATACCTGTTCTGTCATAAATTATCGTGTTGCAGAGGCTGTCCCGTTCCTTGGCGGCGGTCCGGTATTGCCGGGTGCAATTTGTCGTTAAATAAATTTCCGAATCGTAAAAATAAGTATTTTTGTAGAATGAACAAACAAAATCTGAATATGGACAATATTTTCTCTGAAGAAAGATACGAAGAAATGATAAGTAAGCTGTTCTTGAGGTTCCCTTCGTTCCAGAAAGACGGCGCGACGGCCTACAAGCCAGGAATTGCGAACATGGAATTTTTCGGCCAGCTTGCCGGCCATCCGCACAGGAACTATGATATAATCCATGTCGCGGGGACCAACGGCAAGGGATCTGTATCGAATATGCTCGCTTCCGTTCTTTCCGCCTCAGGACTCAAGGTCGGGCTTTACACGTCTCCTCACATATCCGATTTCAGGGAGAGGATGCGCATAAAGGACGGAAATGCTCCTGTCAGGCTCATTTCCCGTGAGGAGGTATGGGATTTTGTCATGAAATGGAGCGACACCTTTGACCATCTGGATTTGTCTTTCTTTGAAATCACTACAATGATGGCCCTGTGCTGGTTCGCAGACTGCGGAGTTGATGCTGTAGTGCTCGAAACCGGGCTCGGAGGACGCCTTGACAGCACGAATATAGTTGTCCCGGCGCTTAGCGTGATTACCAATATCGGGCTGGACCATTGCGACATGCTCGGAAATACGCTTGCCGAAATCGCTTTTGAAAAAGCCGGCATAATCAAGCCGGGAGTGCCTGTGACAGTGGGGGAGAGCAATCCGGAGACAGACCCTGTGTTTGAACGCAAGGTGCTGTATTCCAATCTGAATGATCCCGGGTTTATGGGAGACAGGAACAGGATAATGTCCTTGCTTACTTTTGCGGACAAGGCTGTGCCTCGCCTGTGGGAGCGCAGTGCGGAAATTCTGGCTTCCATGGATCTTCAGGGAGAGTATCAGAGCCGGAATCTGAGGACTGTCCTTGCCGCTGCCGATGCTTTCACGAAATGGCGGCGTCCGGATGACGGGGTGATTGCGGATGCCATTGCGCATACTGCCGAAAGAATGGATTTTCACGGCAGGGGGGGAAAACTGTCTGACGAGCCGTATATGATTTGTGACATAGGACACAATGCACATGGACTGAAGCATAATTTTTCACAGCTTGTCTCTATGCGGGAAGCAGGGGAAGTTACTGACATCATAATGGTCTATGGTTCAGTCGCTGACAAAGATGCTGGCTCTGTGCTGCGGATGCTGCCGGAAAACGTGGAGATAATATTCACACAGGCGTCTGGCAGGCGTGCTCTTCCGGCCGGGGAACTGCTCGGCATGTATGAGAGGTGCTGCCATGAGGCCGGGCGTGCAGTCGGCAAAGTCCATTGCTGCGGCACAGTCATTGAAGCAATGGAACTTGCACATAGTCTGGCGGCCTCGATGAAGGCTGCCTCTCCGTGCTCACGTCCATTAATATATATAGGTGGCAGCACTTACGTAGTATCCGAGGCTGTCGCGGCAAATTCAAAATTTTGATAAGATGAGAAAATTCCTGCATGTTATTCCGTTAATGTCGGCTGTGCTCGCGCTGACATCATTCTTGTCCGTCAGGCGTGAGCCGGCTCCGGATTCCGACGGCCATGTCCTGACATCGCTTTGGAAAGAATATGCCAAGGCTTCCGATGCCGACCGTCCAAAGAAAGAGGCTGAGATTCTGTTGCGCATCAAGGAGCAGGCATTGGCTGGACGTCTTATGTGGGATTATTATGATGCTGCGCGAAAATATGTCCAGGTCAGTTCGCGCCGTGATTGGAAACTCCGTGAAAAGCTTGAAAAAGAACTGGAGCAGGAGGTCGTGGCTTATGGCGAGCCTGTGCTGACTTTCGTGCATGCATGTGACAGAGGCGGGCGTGATGCCGCATGGCTTCTTGATTTTGTGCAAAGTCATGAGCAGGAACTGAAATCCGGTAAGAATGCCGCCATGTATAAGGCTTTCAGCCTGTTCCGCAGCTCTTTGGACAATTATTCGGAAATTCTGCTGCCCCTGATAAGGAATGACTATGAGTATGCGTTGTGGTTCATTCTCGGATATTGGAATCTGGATGATTCCGCACTGGAACATGTCAGGACTCTGATTGATGCAGAGCTTGGGGGCAGGTATCCGGAGGCGGCATTTGCGGAGTATGAATATGTGTCCCGCATTTCCGGAGAGGAGAACCGTATTGCCGCGCTTGGGCGCTTGGCCGGGAAATACGAAGGAAAGGCTGCGGCTCTGCTTCCGAGGGCGGATATTCTTGAAAATGAATTCAGGTCAATGGAGGGCAAGGCTTCGTCTGATGATTATCTTGCTTTCCTTTCCGTGGTAAAGAGTTATGAAAGTGAGCGCAGGATGTTCCGCAATGGCATGGACGGGGCTGTGGCCAAAAGATGCGCAGGTTTTGCAGCCATCATTTTTCAGCTGGAAGAGAAGTCGGTGATCGTGAATGTCCATGAGGGGAAAGGCATTTTTATGCTCCGTAATGCGGATTCCTTTAAGGTCAGTGTGGTTGGACGGGACGGCAAGACTGTATATGATGCTCGTCATGACAATCCTGCGGGAAGTTTCTATGTGCGTGATACCGTGGTTGTTGAGTTTCCTGTCATGGATGACGGAAACTATGATGTAAGGTGCGTGCTTGCCGGACATGAGTCGGGCGGGAATGATGTTGCCGGCACGATACCGTATGAAAAAAAGACAGTGTCGCTGGCATTGCGCCGTGATGCTGAAGGATTGCGTGTATATGCGGCTGACTATATGACAGGCAAACCAGTGCAGAGTGCGTCATTGGTTCTTTATAAGGGGGACCGTGAGGTCGCACGGGCTGAGGATGTGCGCTTTGACGGCTTTGTTCCGCTTCCTGGGAATATAGTGTCAGCAATGAAAAACGGGGAGTCTGCATATATGATTCAGTGCTCTTTCCGTGACACGGACGGAAGATTGCGCATGAGCCGTAAGCTGTATATCTATGAAAATGAGCGTGTACGTCCTGTGATTGAAACTGAAGATGCTGTGTTTGCGGAAATTCTCAAGGATAGGGCCGCTTTCCGTCCGGATGACACGTTGAGGTTCAAGGGCATATTGTATAGCCGCAAAAGTGACGGCGGGATGTCTGTTCTTCCTCAGGGAAAGGAAGTCCTGGCAAGGCTTGGCGATGCGCAGGGCAATGTGGTCGCGGAGCTGCCGCTTGTGACAAACGGATTCGGCTCCGTGGCTGGAGAGTTTGCTTTAGGTGCGGTCAGGCGTAACGGAATGTGCAGCGTTGAACTGCTCGTTGACGGTAATGTCGCCGGAAGGTCGTTTCTGCGGGTGGACGAGTTTGTGCTTCCTTCATTTGACCTTTCTTTTGACAAGTCAGATATTCTGTATTTTCCGGGTGACACTGTCATCGTGAGCGGAAAAGTGAAGAGCTTTTCGGGGCATCGTCTTTCAGGCGTGAGCGCGGTTGCCATTGTAAGGGCCTCAGGTGCCGCTGTAAGCTCCGGGCCTCTTGAAATAATGGATGATGGCTCGTTTTCTGTCAGTTGCGTGGCTGGGAAAGGCACGGACAGTTATTGTCCTGTCACTGTTGAGGTCAAGCTGACGGATGAGACAGGAGAAACTCTTGAATTTTCTCATTATGAGAGCGTCGGCGCATATCCTGATATCAAGGCTGTCTTTGATGAAAAGGCACGCGGAGACTTTGGCCTTGATCATGAAGACGGGAAATATCGTGGCCAGGGGGCTATTGTCGCAGCTGAAAAGACCAAGGTTCTATGCGAAGTTCTGCGTCCCGACGGGAACAGGGCAAAAATGCAGCTGGAATATAAGCTGCTCAAGTCCGGTGCTTCTGTAGAAGGAGGGCTTGTAATGTCAGGAGAGAGTGTGGAATTGGATTTTTCCGCTCTTTCTTCAGGTGTCTATGAGTTTGTGCTTGGAATACCGGCGGAGAATCTGCGCGGGCCTGTTGAAAAATGCAATGAAACTTATTCCATCTTAAAGGTGCGTAATGATGACGTGGATATGGATTCCGGGGTGGAGTCGTATTTCAGAGTGATTGAGGATGACGGCATTGTGATGCAGTTCGGATGCGGGGGCGGGCCTGTGTGGGCTGTGGCGGAGCTTTTCGGTGACAGGTCGCAGCTTCTTGATTCAAGGCTTGTGCATTTGGAGCCTGCCTCTGGGGCGACAGGATGCGTTGGGACTTTGCGCTATGAATATTTGCCGGAATATCCTGACGGAGTTGTTCTGAATGTTATTTATTTCAGGAATGGTCAGGTCTATGAATATTCTGACACTTGGATGCGGAGACGCTCTGAGCCGGAGATGATGCTGGAATTTTCGCGCTTCGTGGACAAGGCGCTTCCCGGGGCGGAATGTTCGGTGGCCGTAAAGACTGAGCCTGGTTCAGAGGTTCTTGCCGCTGTCTTTGACCTGAGCTCGGAAAAGATAATGTATAACGGATGGAACAAGGTGCTCAGACGCGCTCCTGCCATTGAATATGTGAATGTGTCCTCTGCCGTGGGATGTGACGGTAATGTGAGGGGAGTGCTTTTGGAAGGTGGTCTTTATGGGAGTTCAGTGGGCGGAGGTTCTGCAAACGGATTTCTGGCCCGCAAGTCTGTGAATGTGCGCGGTGCGCTTTCTTTGGATGCTCAGGTCGAGGAGGAGGTGATGTATGACAGTGCGGCAGCTCCCGAATTGTCAGCCGGAGCTTATGATGCCGGAGAGGTTGCCGTGCGTGATGATTTTTCTTCAACTCTTGCTTTCATGCCGTTCATCCGTCCGTCTGATGACGGTATGGCCGGGTTCGTGTTCCGTGCAGGCGAGAAACTGTCTACCTTTGTAGTGTCCGTATATGCGCATGACAGGGATATGCGCACGGCATATTTGCGCAAGGAAATGCTGGTGACTCTTCCGTTGAAGGTTTCTGTTGCCGAACCTCAGTTTCTGCATGAAGGGGACAGGTATGTGATGCGGGCTTCCGTGTCCAATAATTCGGATGCGGAAATTTCCGGTGTCGCGATGTTTGAAATGTATGCCGGGAAAGAGCATGCCGGAAAAGAGTATGAAGGGACTGTGCCGCTTGATTCATCTTCTGTCAGGGTGGCAGTTCCTGCTTATGGGACAGCGCCTGTTGAGTTTGAGGTTGATGTTCCTGAGTGCGGAACCGATGGGCTTTCGGCTTCCGGCATTGGGAAACATATGCTTGGATTCAAGGTTGTTTTTGCCGGTGATAACCATATCTCAGACGGGGTTTTTGTGACAATTCCTGTCTATCCTGCCTGGCAGGATGTTGTTGAGGCCCATTCCGGGGTGCTCCTGCCTGGAATGTCTGAGGAGGAACTTGTCGGGCGTCTTAGAGGACAATTCACGAATATGTCTTCCACAGGTGCCGGGTATTCGGAAAGGCGGATTGCTGATATGCTTGCTGATGCCCTTCCTGCCGGATATAGGCCTGAAGGCAAGGATGTCATATCATTGTCGGAGGCTCTGTATGTCAACATGCTTTCATACGGACTGGCCAGGCGGCAGGGAGGTGTCGGCCCGGATAGCCAGGCCGAGGATTCCGGACAGGATGTGCGCATTTCAAGCGCGATGGAGTCCATTTCGAAGATTCTCTCATGTGCCAATGCGGACGGCGGTTTCGGATGGTTTGAGGGCATGACCTCGTCTCCTTTAGTCACCGCTGTAGTCTTGGACAGGTATGCCTCTCTGCGTGACAGGGGACTGCTTGCGGAGCTTTCGCAGATGAACGGGCAGGACAGCCTGGATGATTTTGATGAAGCTGTATGCAAGGGAGTCGAGTATCTGGATTATACGTTTTTCAGCTTGAAATACAGGCCTTTATGGGTAGGCGGGCTTTCTGTTCAGCAATATCTTTATGTGCGTTCATTCTATGCGGGACTGCCTTTTGACGCGTCGGCTGCTCGTAAGGCCATGGGAGACAAGGAATTTGCCGGATTTAAGAAGAATATCAAGGAGTATCTCACGCCGTCGGGCAAACGCAGCACCGGTTCTGATGTGCTTTCATTGGCACGCCGTACAAGGATTCTGCTTAATCTCGGCATGTCGGAGCAGGGCCGTGAAATGGCCGGGGATTGGGGTGTCCGTATTGCTGGAAGGCGCATTGTCCGTTCTCTCCATGATGATGTGGTGTCTTTGGCGGAATATGCAGTGGAGCATCCGTCCGGAGGCTGGTATTATCCTAATGCGGTAATGCCTTGGCGCGGACTTCTTGAAAGTGAGGCGTATGCCCACTCTGTCATTTGTGACCTTCTGCGTGATTTGGCTCTCAGTGATATGGAGGATGAAGTCATGACGCGCCGTCTTGGGCAGATTGCAGATGGGATAAGAATCTGGATTATGCTCCAGAAGGAAACGCAGGACTGGAAATCGGATTCAGGCTTTGCCGAGGCTGTGGCATCTGTGTATGATGGTGCGCCGGCAATAGCCGATACAAAGGTGATAGTCCTGAAGAAGAGTGCAAGGAAGCCGTTCGGGGAGATTCTGCCTGCCGGAAACGGATTCAGTATGTCTGTACGATATTATAAGGAACTTCCGGATGGTGCTCTTGTGGAACTTGCTGAGGGCGAGTATCTTGAAGTGGGGGAGAAAATTGTTGCCAAATATTCGGTTTGGAGCGGGGAGAACCGCAGTTTCGTGCGCCTTGATGTCCCGCGTCCCGCGGCTTTTTCTCCTGTGCGGCAGCTTTCCGGGTGGAGCGGCGGCTGGTTCAGGCCTTTTGCGGCTGGTGCCTTTACAGTTTCGCCTTCCGCTTACCGTGAGGTGCGCGCTGACAGGACCTTGTATTGGTTTGATGTCTTTCCGGAGGAGAACTCCGTGATCTCGGAAGAGTTTTTCGTTACGCAAGAGGGCGTGTTCTTGTCTGCGGCTCCCCAGATTGAGTCTGTTTATGCCCCTCATTATCGGGCGAACTCGTCTTGTCCGAAGCCTTTTGCCGTGCGCTGATTGCTTTTGCAGGAGATTTTTTACATGCCTGATATTATCCGGAGGGAGTATGAAAGCGCGTTGACTGCCGCTTCAGCTGTATGCAGAAGCCAGGCCGGGCAGACTCCTGACATTGATGCCGCAAGTACAAGGATTGATATCGGGATGATGAATCCGGTCAGAGGGAGGGCAATGAGATTGGTCAGAAGAAAATGTTTCGGAAACGTTCCGAAGTACAAATAGGCTATCGGGCCTGCCGTCATCTGGCATGAGATTGACAGTGCGGCGGAATTCCATATATGTTGCAGCAGGCCGCCCCGTGGCGGCTTTTGCTGTATCCCGTAGTGCCAGAAGTTCTTGAGGAAAGGAAAAATGAACGCTATTCCTGCCATTGCTGCATAGGAGAGCTGGAATCCGACGCTTCTTGCTGCAGTCGGGTCTGCCGCAAGTTGCAGAAAAAGAGACGCCATCATAATCCCGGCTGTTGATCTGTGCCGTCCTGTAAGCTTGGCCGTCTCGCCTGCCAATATGAAAATGAAAGCTCTTGTGATGGAGTCTCCGGCGCCTGTCGCCAAAGTATATGTTCCGCAAAGCAGTATCGTCAGGATGGAGCGTATGCGCACTGCTGCCGGGGAGTTCCCGGCAAATGCGAGGCTTCTGCTGATTATCATGTATATTATGCCAAGGTGCAGTCCGGACAGGGCAAGTATATGTGAGGCCCCGCTGGAACGGAATGATTCGGCAGTCTCTGCGGAAAGGCTGCTGCGGTCTCCGGTCAGAAGTGCCTTTATGACAGCGTTTGTCCCGGAATCTGAAAAAGCGATTGTGTCAATATGGTCACCCATGGCCGCTCCGATGGATGCAAGCCTGGCCGTAACCGCTCCAAGCGCTTCCGGACTGCATGCTGCCCTCATATGCCCTGTCATCCCGGTGAACAGGCCGCATGTGAATGACATGAAGCACACCAATATGGGGGCGTATCCTGCGTATTGTGTTTTTCCGGATGTTATAATAAGGCATGCCATGAATGCCACGGCTGCGTATAATGCAGATGATGCGAATATGCTTTCTGTGACGGCCGGCACGTCTGCGGCATATGCTGCGGCAATGACTCCGGCGGCAAACGGCAACGAGAACCACGCAATCTCCCTCTCCACTTTCATTTCGTTCCTGTTTTTTGCTAAAGTAGCGATAATTTTTATAACTTTGCGCAGCCTGTGCGGATTTTTTGCGAAATTTTAATCTGACGCATGAACCCGCATGACATCCATTGAATAAACAACATTTGTGATATGATCATTTTAGTACTTAATTGCGGAAGTTCATCGCTCAAGTATCAGCTTCTTGATATGAAGAACGATGAGGTTTATGATCTTCTTGCCAAAGGTCTCGTAGAGAGAATCGGTATGGAGACCGGCTGTCTCAAGCATCAGGCCGCCGGCAAAGAGAAGCTTGTCAGGGAAATGCCCGTGTCTGACCATACGGTCGGCATGCATGCTGTCCTCGACGCCCTTATGGACAAGGAATACGGAGTGCTTGAAACTCTGGAGGACATAGAGGCTGTGGGACATCGTGTCGTGCATGGCGCTGAGGAGTTCATGTGCAGCCAGCTTGTCACTGACGAGGTTGTGGCACAGCTCGAGAAATGCTCCGTGTTCGCACCTCTTCACAACCCTGCCAACATCCTTGGCATCAAGGCAGTTTCGGCAGCGCTTCCTACAGTACCTCAGGTTGCTGTTTTCGACACCGCGTTCCACCATACCATGCCGGCTTATGCCTACATGTATGCCCTTCCTTATGAGTACTATGACAAATACCGAATCCGCCGTTACGGTTTCCACGGCACGAGCCACAAGTTCGTTTCGGCAAAGGGTGCGAAATTCGCCGGCCTGGACCTCGGATATTCCAAGATAATAACCTGCCACCTCGGAAACGGAAGTTCTATTGCTGCCGTCCTTAACGGAAAGTCAATCGATACGAGCATGGGCTTCACTCCTCTTGAGGGCCTCATAATGGGCACGAGATGCGGTAATGTGGACCCTGATGTGGTTACTTATATTCAGGAAAAGGAGGGGCTCTCGGCTTCTGAGATGAGCCGTGTGCTCAACAAGAAGAGCGGTTTCCTCGGGTTGTCAGGAGTGTCTTCCGATGCGCGCGACCTCAATGAGGCTGCCAATGCCGGAGATGCCAAGGCAAAGCTTACGCTCAAGAAGCTCACTTACGACATAACCAAGTTCATAGGTGCATATGCGGCAGCCATGAACGGAGTGGATTTGATTGTCTTCACCGGAGGCATAGGTGAGAACAACAGCCGTCTGCGCCGCAGGGTGTGCGAGAACCTGACATATCTCGGTGTGAAGTTCGACTACGATGCAAATGTGGCGGCCGGGCGCGATGTTATGATATCGCTTCCTGACTCACAGGTGAAAATCGCTGTAATCACGACTGACGAGGAATTGATGATAGCGCGCGACACCATGCATATCGTACAGAATGAGGATGAATGATAAATCAATTTAAAAACAATGTTTACGAAATTTGAAGACATATTTGCCGAACTCCAGGGCAGGGAGGCAAAAAAGAGAATGATTGCAGCCTGGGGAGTTGACGGACATACCATTTCTGCTGCAAGCAAGGCCATTGACCTCGGACTTGTTGACGTGACTCTGGTCGGCGACCAGTGCATGATTGCGCAGGCTTGCAAAAGCGAGGGAATAGACATGGCGAAGTTCACGGTTGTACACAACCCTGATGAGCTTCCTTCTGTCGCACAGGCTGTTGCAATGATAAGGGAAGGTATGGGAGACTTCCTGATGAAGGGACTTTGTTCCACTGACAAGTTCCTCCGCGCCATCCTCAACAAGGAGACCGGTCTCCTTCCTCCGAAAGGTACATTGACCCATTGCGCCGTAATAGAGAATCCTAATTACCACAAGCTTCTTTTCGTGGGCGACATGGCTGTGATTCCGGCTCCAGATTTCAAGCAGAAGCAGATAATAATGGGACATCTCGTGGCTACAGCGCGTGCAGCCGGCATAGCAAAGCCTAAGGTTGCCATCATAGCTGCATCGGAGCAGATGCTCACCAGCATGCCTGCATGTATGGAGGCTGCAATGCTCGCCAAGATGGTTGACAGGGGACAGATAAAGGGATGCATCGCTGACGGGCCTCTTGCCCTCGACGTGGCGATTGACCAGGAGTCTGTGGAAATCAAAGGCCTTGTCAGCCCTGTAGCAGGAGATGCTGACTGCCTCCTCTTCCCTAACATCGAGTCTGCCAATGTGTTCTACAAGGCTAACTCAAAACTTGCTTCAAATGTGAAGCAGGCCGGCATGATGGTAGGTGCGAAAGTCCCTTGCGTGCTTTCGAGCCGTGCTGACAGCATAGATACGAAACTTAATTCAATAGCGATTGCGGCTTTGTCCGTAAAATAATTTTCGGAATGACGGGCCGGAGGGAGTTTTCCCGCCGGCCCATGTCATTTGCGGAGCGGCCGGGAGGCTCTTGAAGGATGCCTTTCCCGTGCATTACGGCTCCGGATATTTGTACTTTAACTTTTATATTGTTTTTGCATGAAAGGTAGAATACTGGTAATCAACACCGGCTCCACCTCTACAAAAATCGGTTTCTACGATGCCGGAAGCAAGCTGTTTGAGCAGAATCTTACACATCCGGCAGGGGAACTTGCGAAATTCAGCTCTGTAATGGACCAGGACCTTATGCGTCGTGATGCCATTACGGAGTTTTTGGTCCAGAGGGGCATTGAGCTTGAAAGCATTGATGTTGTCATGGCACGCGGAGGTCTTGTGACTCCTATCCGCACGGGTGTCTATGAAGTCAATCAGGACATGAGGACGGCCCTCATCTCGGGAAGGGACGGAGTGCATGCGTGCAATCTGAGTGCGCTTATAGCTGACGACATTGCGGTGGAAGTCAATCAGGCGCGCAGCGGCAGAGGCATCACTGAGCGGTGCCGGGCATTTATAGCCGATCCTCCTATGGCGGACGAGATGCTGCCTGAAGTGAAGGTTGGAGGGCTTCCTGAGTTTCCGAGACGCACGCTTTTCCATGCCCTCAATTCTCGGGCAATGGTAAGGAGATATGCCCGCGGCATAGGTAAGACCAACAGGGATGTCACGGTCATAGTGGCCCATATGGGAGGCGGCACCTCTGTCTCGCTTCATCGTCACGGGCTTGTTATTGATACCAATGATGCTCTCGGAGGAGACGGGCCTATCAGTCCGGAACGTGCCGGAAGTGTTCCTGCTTTCCCTCTCGTGGAGATGTGTTTCAGCGGTGAGCATACAAAGGAGCAGATAAAGAAGCGCCTTGTCGGCGGAGGCGGGGCTGTGGCCTATTTCGGTACCAATGACTTCAGGGAACTGACGGCGCGTGCGGAGGCAGGTGACAGCGAATGCGAAACATTCCTGCAGGGATATTGCCTGTCAATCGCAAAATATGTGGCAGCTCTTTCTACTGTAGTGTGCGGCAAGGTGGATGCAATAATCCTGACCGGCGGAGTGGCCTACAGCAAGTATCTTGTGGAGCAGGTCAAGGAAAGGATTGCGTTCATAGCTCCTGTTGAGGTCTATCCGGGAGAAAATGAGCTAGAGTCTCTCGCGGAGAACGGCTACGGGATTCTTTCCGGTGAGTTTGAAGTGAAGTGCTATCACATGGACAGCTTCTGAACCATGTCGCAGATATGACAAAAGGGTTTCTGAAATCAACTTTCGGAAACCCTTTTGTGTTCTTATGTGCTTTTCCGGATGTTCCTATTGCGCCGGTTACATCATGTTCCAGATGGCATTTTCTACGGAACTGTTTTTCTTTGCGTTCATCTTGCCGAAATTGAATGACACGCTGAAAAGGAACATCCTTCCCATCACGTTACGGTAAACGTCCTCTACGTATTCTGATGAAACCGTGCGCCTGAGGTTTCTTGTCTGGTTCAATATGTCAGCTACTTTCAGGCTCAGGCTGACAGATTTTATGCTTTTGCTGACCGAGGCGTTCCATTTCCATTCCGGAAGTCCGAATCCTGAAGAGTATCCCCTGTAGAAATTGTAGCGGATGTCAGTCTTGAATTCCCAGTTTTTCCCCGGCTGCCAGAGCACGTCGGCATACAGGGAGTTGTCCCATGTGTTCAGATTCGCTGACTTGTCAAGGGAATATTTTGAAATCCTGTTTGATAAACTTCCTCCTATCTTGGCGTCCAGCTTTTCGATGCTGAACTTCAGGCCGAGCCCAGCTGACCATATTGCCGAGCTTGTGCGGCTCTCCTTGAATCCGCTCTCGCCGCTGTAGAACCGGTCTCCGCTGCTGTCACCCCAGAAACCGCTCATGAATGCATTATAGTCGAAATTCCTGATGTCCAGGCCTTCAAGCCGTGAGGCTGCCTGATAGCCTGTGCCTGTATTCACTGTTGCGTTCGCGTTGGCACTCAGTGTGAACATCCTCTGTTTGCCCAGAGGCTGGTCGAAGGAGAGATACATGCTTGTTCTGATGTCAGGCTTCATGGAATTGACTGGAACTGCATATCTGATTCCGCCTTCATCAAACCAACTCGCATAGACGATGCTTCTGTTTGTAATGCTTCCGTTTATGTACAAGCTCAGGAAAGAGAAGGTCTCCCTGTTATTCATTCGGTATGAACCGTGCATCCATTGTGAGAAAGAGGGCTTCAGGTATATGTTTCCTGTCTGTATATGCACAGGGTCGGAGAGGTCCGGTGCCGGAGTAACTGAACGTCCTGACACCTGGGCCGATTGCCCTGAGTAGCCCGCATACAGGCTGTGCCCCTCCTTTTCATATGAATAAGAGACGAAAGGAGACCAGTTCATAAGCCATTCTCCTTTGCCTGTGATTGTCTCAGTGCCGAGTGAACGCGCTCTGGTGGAGTTCTGTACGAGTTCCGCCTGTACACCGAACTGTACCTTTGAAGTGTCGTTGTCATATTGCATGAGCAGGTTCAGGCGTTCACTGAAATACTTCTTGTCGTAAAATGAGGAATGATGGATGTCCTCCGTACCGTCTGCACCGGTTGCCCTGGTTTCATTTACTGAGGATGCGTATGAGGAACTGAAACGTGTCCTCATAGCCCATCTTTTTGCTATCGGCTCAATATATGACAGGCTTCCGTAAAATTCATTTGCGGAATTGTCAGTGTTGTACAGCAGGTTGTTTGTCGTGCCTGTGCCTTGCTGGAGAAGTTCTGATATTTCGTTCTTTTCCCCGTCTGTTCCGGATATTACCCAATCCCCCGACAAGGTGATGCTTCTTTTCTCCTTGCCCAGGTCTTTTATGCCGCCGCCGAAATATAGGCTTCCTTCTGCCTGCTTGCTGAATGCGTCCGAATATGCTGACGAACTGTTCAGGTCGCCTTCGTCACTGTAGGTGCGTGATGAACTGGCCTGGCTGATTTTGCTCGTGCTGAAGCCGAATGCAGGATACAGGTACAGGTCGTATTTCTTTTTGTCCTTTTTCTTGAATTCGATGGATGTCTTCACTTCATGCCGTGAACCGTCTCCGGAATATGTCCCGTCTGAAAGGATGTCAGATGCATCTGTGCGGAAAGAGGTACGCGACGTCCTGCGTTTTGAATCCTTTGTTCCGTATGAGTAGTCCGCTGAAATGGTTGAAGTGAATCCCTTTATCCTGTCGGAGTTGAAGTTTAGGCCGGCTTTGGCATTTGTGGCCAGGCCATCCATACTGCTGTAGTCGTCCTGCTCGCCGCCATAGGTAACAATTACTGCTCCTGCACCAGGCTCTGTCGCATTGTATGCATTTCCTATGAATACGACCTGGTCTTTCTCTGTATATCCCGTAGCCATGGCGTTGCCGTTGTACAGCAGGCCGCGCCTGTCTGAAAATCCGTCTCCTCCTTTGGGCACAAGTGTGGATCCTCCTCCGATTTTCGCATTGCCGAACCATCCTTTGGTATATTCGTCCTTCAGCTCCACGTCCATAACCTTTTTCTTGTCATCCTTGGTGGAGATTCCAGTGAATTCGGCTTCTTCGCTCTTTTTGTCTATTACCTTTATCTTGTCCACAATCTTTGCCGGAAGATTCTTAAGGGCGGCATTCGGATCATTGAAGAAGAATGTCTTGCCTCCGACTGTAATCTGCTCGACTTTTTCTCCGTTTACCGTCACTGAACCGTCGTCCGACACTTCCATGCCCGGCATCTTTTTGAGCAGATCCTCAAGCATGGCGTTTTCTCCCACCTTGAAAGAGGAAGCATTATATTCTATGGTATCTTTCTTTATCAGTACAGGGTTGCCGGCAGCCGTGATTTTGGATGCTTCGATATATTCCGGGTTTTCTTTCATCCGTATGATTCCCAAATCTTCTTCCCAGCGCTTGAACGTGCAGGTCTGCCTGTGCGGAAGATAGCCTATTATTTCTGCCGTAAGTTCGTATTTGCCGACAGGGACTTCTTCCAGCACGGCGTTTCCCTTGTCATCGGAAATAGCGAAATGCGTGATGGTCGTGTCTCCTGCCGGAATGAGATATACCGTAGCCCAGGATAGAGGCTCGGATGTGCTGTCATCCTTGAGCGTGAGCTTGACATCGATGTTCCTGTTGCGCTGTATCATGTCAAACGAGACGATATTTTGTGCAAAAGTCGCCGCTGTTTCAAATAGAAACAGGAGCAGGAGAACTGTAAACCGTGTTTTCATGTGGATAGTGGGGAGTTGAAATGAAAAAAGGGAAAGCTTGATACATCGCACCGCTACGACCTCCTACCCTTGCTGCGGTCAAGCCCTGGGGGAATTCGGAGGGAGCTGGTCGTGTATGACTTTCCCGGATGCAAATGTAGGCAATTTTTCCCGCTATGCAAAAAAAACTGCCGAAATGATGTCAGATTCTTTGCTGAACCGGCCTCGGCTGCCTGTCTGGCTCCGGTGTTTACGGCTGGGGACTTCATCCTCAGATGCCGCCGGACTGGAGACTGCGTATCAGATGCTGTCGAATATGAAAGGAAGTATGTCATCCACTTTTTCGAATTTCCATATTTTCTTCCCCCCGACAAGTATGATTTCCATATTGCGTCCGCCCTTTGTCTGATACTGTGCCATTACCTGCCTGCATGCTCCGCAAGGAGTTGCCGGACTGTCGCACAATTTCCCCTCCTGGCCTGCTGCTACTGCTATCTTCGTCATGGCTTTGTCCGGACGGTTCGCGCTTGCATAGAACATGGCTGTCCTTTCTGCGCATAGCCCGGAAGGGTAGGCGGCGTTTTCCTGGTTGGAGCCCGTTATGATTTCCCCGTCCTCAAGCATCACCGCAGCACCGACATTGAATTTGGAGTAGGGGGCGTATGAGTGTTTCGTGGCATTTATCGCTGCCTGTGCAAGTTCCCTGTCTTCAGGATTCATCTGCTCAATGGAATCGTATTCCATGTAGGAGATTTTTATCTCTTTGTTTGTCATAAAAGATCAATTAAATTATCTTTGCGCACGCGCAGAGCATGACAAAGATAGTCTTTTTCTTTTAAAATGATGCTTTTTGGGCAGCGTGACTTGGAATATGACAAAAAATCTTCATTATGGACAATGGCAATTCAGCAATAAAGGTGTGCGTCGGCCTTTCCGGCGGTGTGGATTCGAGCGTGGCGGCCCTGCTTCTCAAGCGTGCCGGCTACGATGTGTTTGCCTTGTTCATGCAGAACTGGCATGACGCCTCCACGACTCTTCATGGAGAATGTGAATGGGAGGAGGACCGCTTTGTGGCGGAGATGGTTGCAAGAAAGATAGGCATACCGTTCTATTATGTCGATTTGAGTGAAGAATACCGCAAAAGGGTAGTGGACTATATGTTTGATGAGTACGGGAAAGGCCGCACGCCTAATCCGGATGTGCTTTGCAACAGGGAAATCAAATTCGACGCGTTCCTCAAATGCGCTCTGAAGCTTGGGGCGGACATGGTGGCCACTGGGCATTATTGCCGCAAGGAGACGGATGAAAACGGCGTGCATCATATTTTCGCCGGACTTGACCCTGGCAAGGACCAGAGCTATTTTCTTTGCCAGCTCACCCAGGAGCAGCTTTCTAAGGCCATGTTCCCGATAGGCGGGCTGATGAAGAGTGAGGTGCGCAGGCTTGCCCATGAGGCAGACCTTCCTTCTGCTGACAAGAAGGACTCTCAGGGGATATGTTTTGTCGGAAAAGTCAGCCTGCCTGTTTTCCTGCAGCAGAAGCTCAAGCCTTCAGAAGGGGATATTGTAGAGGTCTATGATGCGTACTATGAGAATGACGGGCAGTATGCGTTTGTCCGCGACAAGCTCGGCTCCATTATGAATGACAGCTCGGCGGAGGTCAATATGATTACGGAATACATCTCGGAAGACAAGTCCTCGTGGACAGGGCGGTCTGCATGTCCGTTCTCCATGGAAAAGATTGCCGCTCTTGACGACCAGACCTTGATGAGGCTTTCACTGCCGGTCAAGTATGACATACAGTTCGAGACCGAGACATACCGCAGCGGAAAGAAGCATATAAAGAAGACACGCTACAAGGAAAATCCGTTCGGAAAGGTCATCGGACGTCATGACGGGGCACAGTTCTACACCATAGGACAGAGAAAAGGGCTCAATGTCGGCGGCCACAAGGACTCGGTTTTCGTCATAGAGACCGATACTGAGTCCAATGTAATATATGTCGGCGAGGGACATACCCACAAGGGGCTGTCACGCAGCTGCCTCAGGATTTCGCCGGAAGAAATACATTGGATACGTCCTGACATGGTCATGGAGTCCGGGGAGATAAGCCGCTGCAAGGTACGCATAAGATATCGCCAGCCGTTGCAGGATGCCACGATGATAATGAGGGAGAACGGTCTTTTCTTCCTTTTCGACTCGCCCCAGCGCGGAATAACTCCAGGGCAATTTGCCGTATGGTATGCTCCTGTGGATTTGGGTGCTGATGATGCTCCAGCGGAGACGGCAGTTGAAATGCTCGGGTCAGGCGTAATCTGAGCAGCGGGCACGGTGTGACTGCGTCCGGGAATCTTATAGTGCCTTTGCGGCAGAAATTCCTGCGAGGTAACCTGTAGAGAATGCAGTCTGGAGGTTATAGCCTCCCGTATCTGCGTCAAGGTCCAGTACCTCTCCTGCGAAATAAAGCCCTGGAACAAGCTTGGATTCGAGGGTCTTTGCCGTGAATTCCTCTGGCAGGACTCCTCCTGCCGTGATCACGCATCTTTCATAGCCTACAAAACCGGCTATGTCGAATTTCCAGTTTTTCAGCGTCTTGGCAAGAGTCTTGTGGTCAAGTCCAGGGTTACATTTCACAAATGCCGGAATCAGCTGCTGTGGGAGGACTTTGCCGAGCAGCACCCGGAAACGGTCTTTGTATGGCTTTCCTGCACTGCGCCTGTCTTTGGAGATGTCTTCCCATAATGACATGAGCCTTCCGGACAGGGCTTCCGGACTTACTGCCGGCTTGATGTCAATTGATATGCCGGCTTTTGAACCATTGATGATTCCTTTGACGCATCTGCGGCTTATCTTGAATCCGACAGGTCCTTCTATGCCTCCGTCAGTGAAATCAATGTCCCCGAACTCAGTCTGTGCCGGATTGCCGTCTATTATGAGGGTGACGCTGACATTTTTCAGCTGATTGCCGCATAACGCGCTTCCTGCCTCGGAGAGGGGAGTGCTTCTGCCGATATGTCCTCTCGTGCCTTCATACCATGGACTTCCGTCATATTCTTTCGGTTCAGATGACTCTCTCTTGTAGCCTTTGGGCACGATTGCAGTAAGCGACGGGAACAGCTGGCTGACAGAATGTCCGCACTGCCTGGCCCATCCGTATCCGTCTCCTGTCGAGCCTGTTGCAGGGTATGAAAGCCCGCCTGTGCAGATTATGAGCTTCCTGCAATCATAAACGCTTCCGTCAGAGCATCTTATTCCGAATTTTCCGTCTCCGGTTTTCTCAATGGCATTTACTTCCTTGCCGCAGCATATTTCCGCTCCGGCTTTCTTTGCTGCCCTCAAAAGTGAATCTACGACGTCCGCGGCTGACTGTGAGACCGGAAAGGCCCTGTCACCGCGCTCCACGACTGATTCCATCCCGTTGGCCTGGAGATATTCCGTCATTTTCTCCGGAGTAAGATTGAAAAACGAAGGCTTGAGGAAATTGGCCTTCGGATGTATGTGCCCGCTAAATTCGCTCCATGGCTTGACATTGGTGAAATTGCATCTTCCCTTGCCTGTAATCATTATCTTGCGTCCCGGCCGCGGCATTTTCTCGAGCACGATGACCCTTCCGCTTCCTTCCTGCTGTTCTTCACCTGCTGCCTGTGACGCTTGTCTTGATGAGATTGTCTGTGCCGCTCCTGATGCTGCCATCATTCCTGCCGCCCCTGCCCCTATGACGATAATGTCTGCCGAAAATTTCTCCATGGTTAAATGCAAATTCTATATAATGCATGCAAAATTATGGAAAAATATCTATATTTGCAGTCCCTTTTGCAAAAAGGAGATAACGTTGCCAGTTTAGCTTAGTTGGTAGAGCATCGCATTCGTAACGCGAAGGTCGTGGGTTCGACTCCCATAGCTGGCTCAATGAAAACGGAGCGGTCAAATCTTTCTGACCGCTCCGTATCTTGTATATATAACTGCGACTATCCTTGATGCTGGTGATGGGTCACTACCAAACAACTCCAAAAGGGAGTTCAAATTTTTCCAGTTCCCTCAAAGACTGGCAGCAGAAATATCTTGAAGACAGTAATGCCTCCATCATAAACAACTATATTCGCATCAACAAAATGACGGCATTCATGAAATACGCAACTACTTTAGATGAGCAGGTTGAAATATTGAAGACTAGAGGACTGGTCATCAATGATGAGGAGAAGGCTAAAGAAGTGCTTCTGGACATAGGATATTACCGATTCGGAGCATATCTGTTCCCATTTGAAAAGAAATATCCAAGCAAAAAGAACAGAGACCATATTTATAAGGATGGGGCCAACTTCCTTGATGCCCTGGATCTGTATTATTTCGATTGTGATCTCAGAAGATTGCTGATGAAATACCTCAACCGCATTGAAGTAAACATCAGAACATACATTACATATTACGTTTCCAATCTCTACAAAACTAAGCCCTGTTGGTTCATCAGCCACGCTGTAATGAAATCAAGTTATGTAAGTAGTTTCTATGCAGCCGTATATGGCACTAAAGCATTTCAAGATAATCCGACTATCATAGAACATCATAAGAAATATCCAATGGACCGATATGCTCCAGCATGGAAAACAATAGAGTTGATGACAATCTGAAACATTCAGGCGCTATACAACAATCTTAAAAAGCCAGATGTTCAGGCAGACATAGCTAAATATTATGGAGTTGCCAAAATCAGTATCTTCCAGAGCTATTTTGAAACAATACGTAAAATCAGGAACATGTGTGCTCATGTCAATGTCCAGTTCGATACGAAATTGCCTCAAAGATTGCCATATGGCCCTGCCGGAAATTTCAATCAGCCAAACAACAGCAACATCATGGGTATCATTGGAGTTGTCAAATACTTCATAAAGCAAATGTCTATACACAGACATAATGAGTTATGTACAGAGCTTGAGGGTCTTCTAAAGAGCATTAAGAATGAAAAAGTAAGAGAAATCTTGAAAAATGTTTCCGGATTTGAAACATTTTGACATGATTATTGCCCAATAATTAGAAAAAAATTCTATCTTTGCACTTGAAAAGTGCCCGTGATGTCTACTATCGCTTCACGCTGCACTATAAAAAGGAGAATTTGGTCGCTGAGAGAAATCTCGGCGGCTTTTTTATTACCTTCTTTCTTAAGTCGTGTTTTAAGTACGCTCCAGTATTTGCGCGGATTTGGACTGTCCGTGATTGCTGCAACTATATCAACGGCAGAGAACCACCATTTGGTGCTATCTTCGTCCCAAATGGCTCTGACCTCGCGGTCGTTGAAGAATCTGATGGATATCTTACTCATGTGGGCAAAGGTATTAAATATTTATTATGGACAAAGAACTTATTTCAAGTATAAGCAACGAGTATGAGAAGAAAACAAGAAAGAAGGTGACTAATCTGTCGTTAGACTTTTTAGTCACCCTTTTTGTCATTTACCGAGAAGAACCGTATCTATTTCAGTCTTGAACTTTCCTTTCGGACGTGCCCCTATTGTAAGAACAGGGTCTTTCCCTACAGGAATGTAAAGCACTGCGGGTATCGAACTTATGTTGAACGCCCTTGCAAGCTTCTTCTCCTTGCTTATGTCAACCTTGTAGATGTCTATCTTGTCGCCATACTCGATTGCCAGTTCTTCGAGAATAGGTGCAATCTGCCTGCATGGTCCGCACCATGAAGCATAAAAGTCCACAATTGCCGGCTTGTCGGACAGATATACCATCTCGTCGGCCGTAAAATCATAGATTCTGGTCTTGAACTCCTCTGTGGAGAGCTCTTTCACAGCTTTAGGCTGCACCTGCTCTTTTGTGTTCTTTGCGCCCGCATTGCTGCAGGCCGTCAGCGTCATCGCTGCAATGACGGCAATGGCCATCGTAAGGTGTCTTTTTGTCATGTCTTATAGGTTTTGATTAGTGTCTTGTCTTATCCTTTGCCGGGTCAGGAGCATTAAGGGCCTCTTCAAGACTGATTCCGAGAGCCTTTGCCACTCCCTCTCCATATGACCGGTCCGCCTGATAGCAGTTGCGCACATGCCTCTGCTTGATGAACAGCTTGCAGTCTTCCATATGCCGTGCAGTGTTCTCGCAGGTTGCCTTCCGGTCTTCCTCGGACATCAGCCTCCATAATTTTCCTGGCTGTGTATAATAGTCATTGTCATATTCCCTCTCGTCGTAATTGTACGCGTCGCCTCCCTGAAGCGGCGGTTCTTTCATGTGTGGGGAGTCCTGCCATTCTCCGAAGCTGTTCGGTTCGTATGCTACTGTTCCTCCGTAATTGTCATCTGTCCTCATCTGACCGTCCCTGTGGAATGAATGGAACGGGCATCTTGGCCTGTTTACAGGAATGAGGTTGTGGTTCACGCCGAGCCTGTAGCGCTGTGCGTCGCCATATGAGAAGAGCCTTGCCTGAAGCATCTTGTCCGGGGAGAAGCCGATTCCGTCGATTATGTTCATCGGATTGAAAGCCGACTGCTCCACTTCAGCAAAGAAGTTTTCCGGATTGCGGTTCAATTCAAGTATTCCCACGTCTATCAGAGGGAAATCTCCGTGATACCATACTTTCGTAAGGTCAAAAGGATTCACTTTGTAAGTCTTTGCCTGCTCTTCAGTCATGACCTGTATCTGCATGAGCCATCTCGGATATTCTCCGCGCTCGATTGCCTCGTAGAGGTCGCGCTGGTTGGAATCGCAGTCTTTTGCCACCACAGCTTCTGCTTCCGCGTCTGTGAGGTTCTTGATTCCCTGCAATGTCCTGAAATGGAATTTGACCCATGTCCTGACATTGTCTTTGTTGATGAAACTGTAAGTGTGGCTTCCGAATCCGTGCATGTGCCTGAAAGAATACGGGATTCCTCTTGGGCTCATTGTGATGGTTATCTGATGTAGGGCTTCGGGAAGAAGTGTCCAGAAGTCCCAGTTGTTGTCTTTGCTGCGCATGCCGGTGCGAGGGTCGCGTTTAATCGCGTGGTTCAGGTCCGGGAATTTAAGCGGGTCGCGAAGGAAGAATACGGGTGTGTTGTTTCCTACCAGGTCCCAGTTTCCCGTGTCAGTATAATATTTCATTGCGAAGCCTCTGATGTCCCTTTCCGCATCAGCGGCTCCTCTTTCTCCGGCCACTGTGGAGAACCTGACGAAGCATTCAGTCTGTTTGCCTACATGCGAGAATATTGATGCGCGTGTCCACTTCGTTATGTCATTCGTGACAGTGAAGGTACCGTATGCTCCCGAGCCTTTGGCATGCATGCGCCTTTCCGGGATTACCTCCCTGTCGAAATGGGCGATTTTTTCAATCAGCCACGGGTCCTGTATTGTAACCGGGCCGGGCTGGCCTGCTGTCTGGGTGTTCTGATTGTCTGCAATTGGACGTCCGTTGACAGATGTCAGTACATTCATCTTTGGGGATTTCTTTTCTTTCATAATCTATAAATTTTTGTGTCCGTTTCTGTGCAGCATCATGCTCATAGCCGGCTGCGGAAGCGGACAAATCCAAATCGGATGCCAGCGGCATGTCCGGAGATATTTTTTTTGCGTGATTTTCTCCGGTTGCCATTGCCTATGAAAGATTTATTTGTAAATTGCACATCATAAGCCGTCCACTTATTTGAATTCTGACCTATTGCTTTTTGAATATCGCTCATAAAGATAAATCATTATTCTTTTATAATAGGCTTGACTACATGAGATTGTTGTAATTTCTGCGGACCGGCGGATTTCCCGGACTGTTTTGGAAGTTTTTATTTATTAATTTTTATTGTTTTACATTATGTGCGGTTTTATGAAAAAGTGGATTGCTGCATCGCTTCCTGTCGTGTTGGCATCAGTATTTGCCGGATGCGGCAACAATGGGGAGCTTACACCTGAGATCAATTTGACAATCGGAACTGACGAGGTCGTGGCTACGGCTTCCGGAGGAAAGTATAAGGTTGACTATAAACTGGAAGGCTTGAGTGCTGCAGAAAAGCCGGAGGCCACATGTGCCGCTGCTTGGATAAATGATTTTGATGCGGGAAATTCCGGCGAATTGTCTTTCAATGTCGATGCCAATGATGCGGAGGAGGAGCGTGAGGCTATTGTACTTGTTACCTGTACCGGAGCGGAGGCGGAGTTCATTGTACGTCAGGAAGCGGCGGAGAATCGTCCTGGGCTTGCTATAAGCATAGAGGAAATATTCGATGCCGGGGTCGTGTATCGTGTAGTGCCGGAGGATTTGTCCATGACATATATGACAATGGTCGCCGAAAAGTCATATTTTGATTCATATGAGTCGGACGAATCCTATTTTGAGGATGAGCTGGATTTCTTCAAGTCCGGTGCTGAAGTTTCCGGAATATCATTGAAGGAGTACCTTGCCCCGAGGCTGAAGAGTGGTGAAGTTGCCGGTCCTGCATACAGGCTCCAGCCTAAGACTGCTTATTATGCATATGCCTATGGGATGACAGAAGACGGTATAAGGCTTACTGACATATGCAAGGCTGAGTTTACGACCGCTGCGGTGGAGCCTTCTGACGTTACCCTTGATATAAGTTACATGGTTGCCGGTACTGTTGTGACGATGACAGTGACTCCTGATGACCCTGACCAGTTGTATTTGTTCAATGCCGTCGAGGCTGCCTCGGTTTCCGGTGACGCTTTTCTGCTGGATGCCGCCAAACAGGAGATTGAACAATATGTACAATTCTATGAAATGCTTGGAGTTCCTCAGGATCAGGCAGTCCTTCGTTTTGCGAACAAAGGTGTGTCGTCCTATACTTTTGACGGGATGCTTGAGCCGGATACCGATTATGTGGGCTATGCCGTCGCTCTCACACCTCTTGGGTCGATATGCTCGGACATCGTGTCAAAAAGATTCCGCACAGAAAGCGACAAGCCTCAGGAGAAGCCGATTGTCCTGTCTCTTACGAATCTGACTGACCAGGAGGTGAGCGTCCTTGCCAAGACGGGCCTTGCCGAACATTATGTTGTAGGCATTGACTATTCCGCATCATGGGACGGAATGACTGACCGGGAGATTCTGGACCGCCTGGTGGCCGGTTACCAGTGGCAGGCTAAGGGGGCTGACGGAGGTGATGCGTCTTTCACTTTCTATGGTCTGACCCCTCATACGCGTTATTCTATTTTTGCTTTCGGCTATGTTGGTGGTGTGGCGACGACTGAGCTTTGCCGCATTGATTTCACGACGGATGATGCCGCGGCTGCGGATATAATTTTCCGTATGGAATATGACAAATATTTTGACGGTACGGAATTGGCCGCGATTGATTCCAAGTATCTTGTGGCTGATGGCAAGGCCGTGCTGCCGGTGCGTCTTGTTACAGATGGTGCTCCGTGTGCAGAAATATATTACGGGTTTTATGAGGGAGACTATACGGATACAGGACGTTGGCCGGACGATGTGTTTATGGAGGAACTGCTCGATATCGGATATTGGCAGTATTCCAACATTTTCTACCTTGACTATGACAGGCCATATACAATGATAGGCTTCGGAGTGGATGACGATTTTGCTTTCGGTCCGATGGCACGCCAGCTTGTCCGTCTTGGCCGTGACGGAGTATCTCCGGTGTCGGAGTTCAAGCCGGCAGCATCATCTCTTGTCTCGTCTGCCCTCCGTTGCGTTCCGTCAAAACGCTGAGTTTTGCGGATTAATGAGATTTTTGTGGTGCATAAATGAATGATTATCAATAAGTTCTTGAATTACGATTCCCCGATTTAGGGGAATCGTAATTCGCTAAAATACAGACTGTCAATTGCTTATGCTCCACGCGTCGTGTCCCGCTAAATGTAAGCCTCTGCGCATCAGTCTGCTGTACCAATAAGCTGAATGGCAAAGAGAAGTGGAATTTGTTTTATTATTCACTATTTTTGCAAAACCAACAGCTTGTCATGGAAAAAAGATTCGGTATCAAAAATGAAATCAATATCATATATTCTTGTCGTGCTTCATGCCCTGGCTATCATTGCATCATGCAGTTGCGGAACGGAGTCCGGTCGCGGTAATGTCTCTGAAGCGAATGGCAAGGGCTTGTGCCGGTATGCGGAATATTTTGAAATCGCAGAAGCCAAAGATGAAGGTGGCGTGTGCGGATATTGTATCATCACAGTCTCTCCGTATGGGGGAAAACGCGACACTGTGCGTCTGCATAAGCCAATTGAAAGGATTGTATGCCTGTCTTCCACTCATGTTGCCTGTCTGGCTGAAATCGGGGCGGATTCTGTCGTTTGCGCAGTCTCCGGCATGAGATATCTTTCAAATCCGTCCGTCAGAAGGCGCTATGCCATGACAGAAAACTCTCAGCTTCAGAATGGAGCAAATCCTGTTTATGATATTGGCTATGATAATTCCCTTGATTATGAGAGAATACTCCTGCTTAAGCCAGACCTTGTGACTGCCTACTCCGTTTCAGCAGCAGAGCCTCAGCATGTCGCAAAGCTGCGTTCGCTCGGAGTGCCTGTCCTGCTTCTGCATGACCATCTTGAGGAACATCCGCTTGCACGTGCGGAGTACATAAGGCTTTTCGGAGCCTTGGCCGGACGTGCTGAGATTGCCGATTCCATGTTCCTGAGCATAAGGGACAGGTATCTCTCGCTGGTGTGTGACAAGCCCGGATACAGGAAGAAAGTCATGCTGAATGTTCCGTATGCGGACGCATGGTACATCCCTGGGGGTGACAATTACATGTCGCGCCTTATCCATGACGCAGGCGGTGAGGTTCTCGGAGCGGCTCGTGGCACAGGCAAATCAGGAGTGATTTCCATAGAAAAAGCTTATTCGTTGTCGCAGCAGGCTGACCTGTGGCTCAATCCTGGGCATTGCAGGAGCCGTAAGGAACTATCGGATATGCAGCAGCTGTTTCCTGCATTCGGCCCTTTGGCAAGAGCTCTTCCTATATATAACAACACCCTCAGGATGACTCCCGGGGGTGGAAATGATTTTTGGGAAAGTGGTGCAGTACGTCCGGACATTGTTCTGGAAGACCTTTGCCATATCATGAGCAGCAGCCATGACGGGAAACTTCAATATTTCCTAAGCCTTGATTAGCTTCCGCAGCAGAAAATAAATTGCTTCAGAATACGATTTTGAAGTCGAACAGCCAGTTTTCGCAAAACTCTCCGGCTATGGAAACATCACCGTCTGCACGTGTGGCCAAAGGTGATACCTGTCCAAGTTCGACAGCCACAATATCTCCGGTCCTGAGGGACGTAAGACGTGATGTCATGCAGATCGCTTCCTCGAGCATCTCCAATACGGACTTGCCCTTTTCCTCTGATGCGGATTCCATGCGGAAAATCCTCTCTCCGTTTTTATTTATTTCAAAGGTGTTCCCTTCAGTTCCGAATACTACAGGATTGTAAAGCGGGAACGGAAGGATTGACGTATGGTCCGCACAGCTTGCACAGGCAAGGCTTCCGGCACTTCCATCCAAAATGTCACCTATATATAATAGCGCGCCAAAATTTACGGCGTCATAGTATCTTGATACGAACTTTTCCCCGATACATTTCCCGGCTTTGCTTATCCGTGCGAATGCTATCGGTGACCAGTGGATGCTGGCAATGCCGTCCGGAACATAGTAATCCCTGTTTTCACGTTCCCAGGTCGTGTCCGGTCTGCAGCAGCATCTGTCATTCCCGTATATTTTTATTGCAATGTTCATTTTGCTCAGAACAATGTAGGGCCGTTTTCCTCGTCCTTCTTCTGTTTCTTTTGGGAGAATTTGGCCGGATTGGTGTTCAATGAAGCCAGCTTCTGCTCGAAAATCCCGCTCAAATCCTCAAGCGGCCTGTTTTCGGCAGCTCTTTTTTCCGCTTTTTTCTCCGCCTCGAATTTTGCTTTGAGCATGGCGAACTGACGCTTGGTGTCAAGCGTGAAATCACCATTCTCTATCCATGCAAAATATGACGGCTCGTTGAAATATACCTCATGGGCAGTCTTGCCCTTGTGCTTGCCGAAGCTGATGAGCGGCTCGTCATTGTCTCCGAGCACGAGTCTTCCTGCATAATCCACAGTCCGCTGCTTGGTCGAGAACTTTGCGAGCTTGTCGATATCGTTCTCAATCCTCGGGTCTGCGGAATATCTGTCAAGCTGTCCCTTCAGCACCTCATATGTTGCCAAAGTGTCAGCCTCCGCGGCATGAGCATTCTCAAGCTCCTTTCCGCAGTAGAATGTGTAGGCGGCTTTCAGTGTGCGCGGCTCCATTGCATGGAAAATGTTCTGCACATCCACCATCTTCATCTCATGAAGGTCAATATGCAAATCCGTTCTCTTGAATCTGCGCACTCTTTCAATCTCCTCGGCGAGCATCGGAAGATCGAACTTGGCCGAATTGAATCCTGCGAGATCGCTTCCGCTGAGCCACTCCACGACTTCTTCAGCTATCTCATGGAAGGTAGGACAGTCTGAAAGGTCTTCTGCACTTATGCCGTGCACAGCCTGTGCAGACGGGTTGATAGGCCTCTGGCAATTCCTTTCATAGTCCCATGGCTTCACTCTCCATGTCTTGATTCTCTGCTCTCCGCCTGGGCATATCTTCACAAAGCAGAGCTCAATTATCGAGTCTGACGCGATATTGAGCCCTGTGCTTTCTATGTCAAAAAACAATAAAGGTTTTTCGAGATTCAGTTCCATGTCTATGATATCATTATAGGCATTATGATGCCGCATAGCTTCTCGCTTTCTTCTTCATCCTCCGCCGGCACTACAAGCGCAGCGCGCTTACTGTCAAGGAATTTCATCACAATGTCACCGCATCCCATATTTGAGAGAATCTCTATTATGAAAGGTGACTTGAATCCTATCGTAAGCTCTTCGCCGTCATACTGGCAAGGGATTGTCTCATGTGCGGCGATTGAGAATCCGAGGTCCTGCGCCGAAATCATCAGGCTGCCGCTCTTGAGGTCGAACTTGATGTGGTTGGACGCCTTGTTCGAGCAGACAGATACACGCTTGACCGTGTTCAGAAGCTGCATCCTGTTTATTCTCAGGATATTGGAGTTGTTCTGAGGTATCACGTCCCTGTATTTCGGATATTTTCCGACTACAAGGCGGCAGATTACCATAGTCGTGTTGAACTTGAATACCGCGTTCTTGGAATCAAATGAAATCTCCACGGTCTCCGCATCTTTTCCTATGATGGACTTGAGGATTGCCGCAGGTTTCTTATGCAGTATGAATGACGCTTTCTCAGTGGCCTTCACGTCGGCAGTCGTATAGCAGATGAGCTTGTGCGAGTCCGATGCCACGAGAGTGGTTGAGGCAGGGTCAATGTCGAAGAGGATACCGTTCATTGCTGGGCGTATCTCATCGTCAGCTGTTGCGTAGATTGTCCCTGTGATGCCGTCAACAAGGCTCTGTGCAGGGAATGTGATGGTTACGGCAGTCTCGTCCGTCCCTGTGATCTCAGGGTAGTCCTCCGCAGGAAAATACGGCAGGGTGGATTCACCGCTTGCCCATTTGCAGATGAAGGAACTCTCGCTTGAGGTGCTTATGGTGAGCGGCTGGTCAGGCAGCTCCTTCAGCAGGTCCATCATATGTTTTGCCGGTACGGCTATCTTTCCCTCTTCAGTGGTGTTCTCTGTCTCTATCTGGGTCTTGAGCGTCAGCTCAGAGTCCGATGCTGTTATCTCGAGCACATTTCCTTTCAGGTCGAAAAGGAAATTCTCCAGTATCGGAAGAGGTGACTTCGCAGGTATCGCCTTTGATACTGACATCACTCCTTTCAGAAGTTCTGAACTTGAAATTATTAGTTTCATGACATCTAATTTTAATTTTTACTGCTTCTATGGGGCGCTGCCGCCGCTGTTGCCATGGACGGACGCGTCAACTTACAAATGTAGTAATAATTTTCGACAAGGCTGCATGTCCGATGGCATATTTTTTGATTTTTTCGCGGTGCGGTCCGGTGCCGGTGCTGATGTCAGCATAAAAAACGTGCCGGGCTGCATTTGTGGGAACAAAATGTCAAAAACAAATTCATAATGAGAAAAGGTATTCTGATCACTCTCCTGTCCGCAGTGGCCGGAGGGCTTACGGCCTACTCGGTCGTGAAATCAATGGAACCGGAGATTGGCGAAAGTATGCAGGCGGCTCAGGGGCCGCAGTTCAGGACAGTAAATCTGGCGCAGGACAACTGGCCGGACTTCACGTATGCCGCGGAGTCTGCTGTTGATGCCGTGGTGTATGTCAAAGTGACATCCTCAGGCGGGGCTTCACAGGCTCCAAGTTCGATTTTCGATTTCTTCTTCGGCTATCCGGAGGGTTCACCAAAGCAGCGTGAACGTGTGGGAAGCGGCTCCGGAGTCATAATAAGGGAAGACGGATATATCGTGACTAACAATCACGTGATAGAGGGGGCGACCAAGATAGAGGTTACCCTCAACACCAACCAGACATATCCGGCAACTTTGGTCGGCACAGACCCGGCTACTGACGTCGCTCTCCTTAAGATTGAAGCCGGAGGACTTCCTGTGATTCCTTTCGGGGACTCCGACAAACTGAGGCTTGGCGAATGGGTGATAGCGATTGGCAGCCCTTATGACCTGCGCTCTACCATAACTGCCGGAATCGTCAGTGCAAAAGGCCGTTCGATGCCGAACTATACAGGAGAATTTAAAATAGAATCATTCATACAGACTGATGCCGCGGTGAATCCGGGTAACAGCGGAGGAGCCTTGGTGGACAAGTCCGGCAATCTTGTGGGAATAAACACGGCAATAATTTCACAGACAGGGTCATATGCGGGATATTCGTTCGCGGTACCTTCGAACATCGTCAAAAAGATAGCTTACGATTTGATGGACTTCGGAAGCGTGAAAAGGGCTATTCTCGGCATAACTATGCGTGAGATAGACGATAAAATTGCTGAGGAATTGAAACTTTCTACCAGAAACGGCGTATATATTGTTGAGGTTTCTAAAAGCGGGGCTGCCGACAAGGCCGGAGTGAAGGCCGGAGATGTCCTTGTCGCAATAGATTCCTCAAAGATTACGACCCCATCCTCCGTACAGGAGGCCGTCAGCAGATACTCCCCTGGAGACAAGGCTGTCCTGACGGTGATAAGGGACGGAAAGCAGAAAAAGCTTGACGTTACTTTCAAGGGTACGTCCCAGGAGAACGGCACAGTCGCCGATGACGGCTCAGTGGCATTTTACGGCTCTTCAATAAAGGAAGCCTCTGCGGAAACGCTCAAGCGTTACGGGCTTAAGAGGGGAGTGGAGATTGTGGAACTCGGTCCCGGAAAACTGATGGAGGCAGGCGCGACAGAAGGATTCATCATCCAGTATGTGAATGACATTCCTGTCAAGACTCCTCAGGACGTGATAGATGTCGTCAAGAAGTCGAAGAGGGCAGTTTTTGTGGAGGGCATGACCTCATCCGGAAGGACAGGCTATTTCGGCTTCGGAATATAGGAAAGAAAAAATAAACATAATATTTGTAGATGAGACAACTTAAGATTACAAAATCGATTACAAACCGTGAAAGCGCGTCTTTGGACAAGTATCTCCAGGAGATAGGCAGGGAGGAACTCATTACTGTTGAGGAGGAAGTGGAGCTTGCGCAGAGAATCCGCAAAGGTGACCAGGCTGCTCTCGAAAAGCTCACAAGAGCCAATCTGAGGTTCGTGGTCTCTGTTGCAAAGCAGTACCAGAACCAGGGCCTTAGCCTTCCGGACCTTATCAATGAGGGAAACCTCGGCTTGATAAAGGCTGCTGAGAAGTTCGATGAGACCAGGGGATTCAAGTTCATCTCATATGCAGTATGGTGGATTCGCCAGTCCATACTTCAGGCTCTCGCGGAACAGTCGAGGATAGTAAGGCTTCCGCTCAACCAGGTGGGTTCTCTCAACAAGATAAACAAGGCTCTGTCGAAATTCGAGCAGGAGAATGAGAGAATGCCTTCAAGCGAGGAGCTGTCGGAGATGATAGATGTCCCTAAGGACAAGATCGCCGACACCCTGAGGGTTTCCGGACGCCATGTGTCAGTTGACGCACCGTTTGTAGAGGGCGAGGACAACAGCCTGCTTGACGTGCTGGTGAACAATGACTCTCCGAGCGCAGACCGCGGACTTGTGAACGAGTCTCTGAACAAGGAGATTGAAAGGGCGCTTTCCACACTCGCCACACGCGAAAGGGAAATCATCAAGTCTTTCTTCGGAATCGGTTGCCAGGAGATGACTCTTGAGGAAATCGGAGAGCGTTTCGGTCTTACGAGAGAGCGTGTCCGCCAGATTAAGGAGAAGGCTATCCGCAAACTCAAGAACAACTCAAGAAGCAGACTTTTGAAAAGCTATTTAGGTTAAGATATGACACCGGAAACATTTATCATAGCTAAAGCGTCTGAAGCAATTCAGGCGCTTTACGGCGTTGAAATAAGTCCTGCATTGCTTCAGGTGCAGGTGACAAGAAAAGAATTTGAAGGGGACTACACGCTTGTGGTGTTCCCGCTTCTGAAAACGTCCAAGACCACACCGGAGAATACCGGAAACGCCATCGGCGAGTGGCTCAAGGCCAATGTCGCGGAGATCGAGGGCTACAATACCGTAAAGGGATTCCTCAACATCTCATTCTCGACTGTATATTGGAACGGCATGTTCGCGGAGATTGCAGCTGCTGAGGATTTCGGCCAGCTTCCTCCGACAGGCAAGACCATAATGGTTGAGTATTCCTCTCCGAACACCAACAAGCCTCTTCATCTGGGCCATATAAGGAACAATCTCCTCGGCTGGTCAGTCGCGAAGCTTCTTGAGGTGAACGGACACAATGTGATGAAGGTCAATCTTGTGAATGACCGCGGAATCCACATCTGCAAGTCAATGTACGCATGGAAGGTTCTCGGCAACGGCGAGACACCGCAGTCTTCAGGAAAGAAGGGAGACCACCTGGTGGGAGACTACTATGTGGCCTTCAACAATCTCTACAAGAAAGAGGTTGACGGTCTTGTGGCAGGCGGAATGTCAGAGGATGAGGCAAAGAAGAATGCCCCTTCCCTTAAGGCGGCCCAGGAAATGCTTTTCAAATGGGAGCAGGGAGACCCTGAGGTTGTGGAGCTTTGGAAGACAATGAACGGATGGGTGTATGATGGCTTTGCCAAGACTTATGAGGATCTTGGCATCAGCTTCGACAGGACTTATTATGAGTCCCAGACCTATCTTTTCGGAAAGTCACTTGTCCAGAAGGGACTCCAGGACGGGATATTCGAGAAGGAGGCGGACGGTTCCGTATGGTGTGACCTGACTGCAGACGGGCTTGACAGGAAACTCCTGCTGCGCGGTGACGGCACTTCTGTATATATGACACAGGATCTCGGAACTGCAGAGCAGAGGTTCAAAGAATACAGCCTTGACGAGCATATTTATGTTGTCGGAAATGAGCAAAATTATCATTTCCAGGTACTTAAGCTCATCCTCGGAAAGCTCGGCTTTGATTGGGCTGACAGCATTTACCACCTGTCATACGGTATGGTGGAGCTTCCGGAGGGAAAGATGAAGTCGCGTGAGGGAACTGTAGTTGATGCTGATGACCTGATTTCGGCAATGTACAATACCGCAAGGGAAACATCTCTTGAACTTGGAAAGATAGACAACCTGAGCGCTCAGGAGCAGGATGCCCTGTTCAGGATGATAAGCCTCGGTGCGCTCAAGTATTTCATCCTTAAGGTTGACCCTAAGAAGACCATGCTCTTCGACCCTAAGGAGTCTATCGACTTCAACGGAAATACAGGCCCTTTTATCCAATATACCCATGCGAGAATCAAATCGATACTTCGCAAGGCCGCTGAAAGGGGAGTTGAATATAGCGCCGATGCCGTAAGGCCTGACTCGGTCCTTTCACCTAAGGAAGTGCGCATCATTAAGATACTCAACACTTTCCCGTCAAAGGTGGCGGAGGCAGGACAGGCGCATTCACCTGCTGTCATAGCCAACTATGCATATGAACTTGCAAAGGAATTCAACCAGTATTACCATGACACTCCAATTCTACGCGAGGAGAACATGGAACTCCTGAAATACAGGCTTGTCCTTGTTGAGTCTATCGCAAAGGTGCTTGCAAAGGCAATGTCCATACTCGGCATCACTCTTCCTGAAAGGATGTGATGGCGGACTACATGATACCGACCTCCGTCAAGGAGGTCAAAGCTTTGGGGTGGGACTACATTGATGTCATCATTTTCAGTGGTGACGCCTTTGTGGACCACCCTTCATTCGGGACTGCGGTCATTGCCAGATGGCTTCAGAAATATGGCTACCGTGTCGCTGTAGTGCCACAGCCGAACTGGCGTGACGACCTAAGGGATTTCCGCAAGCTCGGGGCGCCGAGGCTTTATTTCGGGGTTAATGCCGGGGCTATGGATTCCATGGTCAACCACTATACGGCTTCCAAGAGGTTGCGCAGCGATGATGCATATACGCCTGACGGCCGTGCTGGACAGCGTCCTGATTATGCCGTCACTGTCTATACGAAGATTCTGAAAGAAATGTGGCCGGATGTGCCTGTAGTGATAGGCGGCATAGAGGCTTCGCTAAGGAGGGTCACGCACTATGACTATTGGAAAGATGATCTTATGCCGTCAATCCTCGTCAGCAGCGGGGCTGATTGGCTATGCTACGGCATGGGGGAGAGGCCTATGCTGGAGCTTACCCGTGCAATCGAGTCCGGGCGTAATGTAAGTGACATCAGGAAGATACCGCAGCTTGCTTTCCGTATGGACGGGCGCTGCCGTATCAAAGACGCTGTAATTCTCAATTCTTTCGAACGCTGCTGCCGTGACAAGGTCGCGTTTGCTGAGAATTTCCATATAATAGAGACTTATGCGAACATGATGCATCCGCCTGTGCTTGTGGAGCCTGTGGGGAATGGCTACGTACAGATTAATCCTACTTATCCTCCTGCAAGCCAGGCGGATATGGACTTATTTTGGGACCTTCCTTTCACCAAGCAGCCTCATCCGCGCTACAAGGGCAAGAGGATACCGGCGTTTGACATGATAAAGTTTTCCGTGAACACCCACAGGGGATGTTTCGGAGGATGTAACTTCTGTACAATTGCCGCGCATCAGGGCAAATTCATCCAGTCACGCAGCGAGGAGTCCATTCTTAAGGAAATTGAGGCCTTGAACTCGCTTCCGGGGTTTGCCGGAAACATATCAGACGTTGGAGCGCCGACTGCCAACATGTATGGCATGAGGGGCAGGAATCCAGAATTGTGCGGACAGTGCAGGCGCAAATCCTGTCTTTTCCCGTCTCCGTGCAAGAATATGGACCGTTCGCATGAAAGGCTGCTTAAGCTGTATGAAAAGATTGCAGCTGTGCCCGGCATACGCCATGCGTATATCGGCAGCGGCATAAGGTACGACCTCTTCCTTGACGAGAAGGGCTATGTAGATGAGTCTTCATACCCTTATCTGAAAGAGCTTGTGCTAAATCACACTTCAGGAAGGCTCAAAGTCGCTCCGGAACATACCGAGGACAGTGTGCTGAAGCTGATGGCCAAGCCTTCATTCAAGCTGTTCGGCAGGCTGCGTCATGAATTTGACAGGATAGTGCGTTCGAGCGGCCGCAAATGCGAGCTTGTGCCGTATTTCATTTCAGGGCATCCCGGCTGCGGCATGAAGGAAATGGAGAAGCTTTCGCGCAATCCTGACCTCTCCGGACTGTATATGGACCAAGTGCAGGATTTTACTCCGACCCCGATGACGACGTCGTCGGTAATGTATTATACCGGGCTTGACACGAAGAATCTTCAGAAGATTTTTGTGGAGAGGGACATTGAGCGCAAGCGTGCCCAAAAGTCGTTTTTCTTCCGTCGCGGGAAGTGATTCACTGGCCGGACAATAGCTTGCAGGTGCATGTGAGGGGAATTTTTCAACAAAAAGCACATATGATGTTGCTCAATTCAAAAAAATGTTCTACACTTGCACCGGAATTTAAAGTACTACCTGAATTTAGTGTATAGAGATAATTATGGCAACACCAAAGAGAAGAGCTGTTGTGAGCTATGAGAACATGTCGGAGGAACTTTCGGCCGCGTTCTCTGAGAAGTATCCAAAGGGATTCAATGATTATTTTCCGGACTTGATGAAATATGACAAGCCGGACGGTACATGCTTTTATGCTGTGACTATTGAAATCCCGGATGCCATCTACTTAGTGAAGATTAAAGTGAAGACGGACGATGCCGAGGATATCGAGAGGTGGCTGGACGGTGAGGACGGCGACGATTCAGGAAGCGATTCCGATGGCCTTCCTGATGACAACATCTCCCAGTATTCAAACGGGGATGATGATGCCTCAGACGGAGAGTGATTCAGACGAAAATCATCAGAAGGCCGATCGGGTTTTTCCGGTCGGCCCTTTTTTATAATAATTTGCAGCAGCATGAAATCCGGTCCTGTCCTTAAAGATGTAATGTCTCCTCTCAGACGCTTTGCAGGAAGAATCTCCGAGAGGGATCTTGTACTTTTGCTTTCGCTTTTCGTGGGAGTCTCATGCGGTCTTGCAGCCGCTTTGCTCAAGTCTGCCGTGGAGTTTATACACCACTCGCTGACTTCATGGTTTGACGGCGAGGCCTACAATTTCCTCTACATCGTTTATCCCGGCATAGGAATGCTGCTTTCGCTCCTGTTCGTGAAATATGTGGTGAAGGACAATATCGGGCATGGCGTGACAAAGGTGCTGCTTGCCGTATCGAAGAACGAGTCAAAGATACGGCCGCATAATATGTGGACATCAGTTGCCGCTTCCTCCGTTACAATCGGATTCGGAGGTTCTGTCGGTGCTGAGGCACCTATAGTATATACTGGCGCTGCCATAGGTTCCAATGTCGCAAGATATATGGGCCTGTCATATAAGAATATGACTATCCTGCTCGGATGCGGTGCCGCGGGAGCTGTCGCCGGAATATTCAAGGCACCTCTTGCCGGTGTGCTTTTCACGCTTGAGATTCTGCTGTTCAATATTTCGATGACTTCGATACTGCCTCTGCTGCTTTCCACCATATCGGCGACGGTGGTGTCGTATATCCTGCTCGGTGACACACTTCCTTTTGAATGCACCTTGTCGCCGTTCACGATGCACAATATACCTTTTTATGTCCTGCTCGGCCTGTTCTGCTCAGGCTGTTCGGTATATTTCACAAGAATGACCCTCTGGCTGGAGGACAAGATAAAGAGCGTGGAGCGTCCTTTTGTGCGCTGGGCCATGTCCGCGCTTTGTCTCGGCCTGCTGATTTTCTTGTTTCCTCCGCTCTACGGTGAGGGATATGAGCATCTTCACGAACTCCTGAACGGCGGGATGATAAATCTGGAAGGGCAGACCGTGCTTTCTTTCTTTATGCGCACTCCATGGTCCATCCCGATTTTCTTTATGATGATTCTTCTGCTCAAGGTATTCTCGATGTCATTCACCAATGCCGGCGGAGGAGTGGGAGGAACTTTCGGACCTACGCTTTTCATCGGTGCGATTGCCGGATTCGTAGTGTCAAGGACCATCAATCTTGTCGGAGGCGGCCCTGTTGTGCCTGAGCAGAATTTCGTGCTTGTAGGCATGGCCGGTCTTATGGCTGGCGTGATGCAGGCTCCTATGACTGCCATCTTCCTTATTGCCGAAATCTCTGGGGGCTATCAGCTCCTGATTCCGCTTATCCTCACGGCTACGGTTTCGTATGGAGTCACGAGGACAATGGAACCGTATTCGATTTATACAAAGCGTATTGCCAAGAAAGGGGAACTTCTTACCCATGACAGTGACCAGGCCGTGCTTACGCTTCTCAAGACAGACGAACTGGTCGAATCCGATTTCAGTACAGTCAAGATAGACGCCTCGCTCGGTGAACTGGTGGAGGTCGTAGCTGCTTCGAGGAGGAATATTTTTCCTGTAGTGGATTCCAAGAACCATTTTCAGGGCTTTGTCTCGCTTGAGGACATCAGGCGCGACATGTTCAAGAAAGATACTTATGACACGCTGCACGTATATAATTTCATGAAATCAGCTCCGGCTTACGTTTATGTGAATGAAAAGATGGACAGCGTTATGAGGAAATTCGAGAAGACAGGCGCATGGAACCTTCCTGTCGTTGACAGTGACAGGACTTATATAGGGTTCGTGTCAAAGTCAAAGATTTTCTCCGCATACAGGGACCAGCTTAAGCAGGTATCCCATGACTGATGCAATTTAACCGCAATTGATGACACTGGAAATGAAAACGGACATTAAAAATAACGACAGCTTGAAGGTCATATATATCAACGAGATAGCAAGACGCCTTGGAATAAAGGAGTGGCAGGTGGAAAACTGCGCAAAGCTTTTTGCCGAAGGGGCAACTATACCTTTTGTCAGCCGTTACCGCAAGGAGCGCACTGGAGGACTTGATGAGGTCGCTGTGGCTGAAGTGCGCCATTGGACTGACGTGTTCGGTGAGATGGAAAAGAGAAAGGAGCACATTCTTGAGACAATTTCTCAGGCGGGTGCACTCACCGGGGAACTGGAAAAGCATATCGTGGATTGTGTTGATGCGCGTGAGCTGGAGGACTTGTATCTTCCTTTCAGACCGAAAAGGAGGACAAGGGCGACGGTTGCCAAGGAGGCCGGGCTGGAACCGCTTGCTGACATGATGTATGGCATGACAATTTCAGATCCGCTGAAAGAAGCCCGCAAATTTGCCGGTGACAAGGTTGCCACCGCAGATGAGGCCCTGTCCGGTGCACGTGACATAATTGCGGAGCGCCTTAGCGAGACTGCATCAGTACGTGAGACGCTCAGAAGAATATTCGGCACAAGACGTATCGTCACCAAAGCCACCAAGAAAGCTTCTTCACCTGAGGCGCAGAAATACAAGATATATTTCGATTATTCGGAACCTCTTGACAGGGTGGCACCTCACAGGATGATGGCTATGCTCAGGGCTGAGGATGAGGGATATATAAGTGTGAGGATAGATGCGGATGCAGAGAAATGCGGCAAGAAGATTTATTATGACTTCTGCCAGCTGAGGCGTTATCCTGCACCTCCTTTGGCTGAGCAGCTCCATCTTGCCTTTGATGATGCATACAAGAGGCTTCTTGAACCTTCCATCTCGAATGAGGTGCTGAAAGAAGCCAAGGAAAAGGCTGACATTGAGTCTGTAAGAATTTTCGGAGAGAATCTCCGCCAGCTTCTTCTTGCTCCTCCTGTGGGGCAGAAACGGGTGCTGGCCATAGACCCGGGCTTCAGGACCGGATGCAAGGTCGTATGCCTTGATGAACAGGGAAATCTGCTGCACAATGAAGCTATTTTTCCGCATCCTCCTGCAAATGAGAAGATTAAGGCTATCCAGGCCGTATCGGCCATGGTCCAGAAATACGGAATAGAAGTAATCGCTATCGGAAACGGTACAGCGGGCCGTGAAACTGAGGACTTTATCAAGCGTGTCCATTTGCCTGAGGGAGTCCGCGTTTTCACAGTAAGCGAGGACGGGGCCTCAATATATTCGGCGTCAGAAGTTGCACGCGCGGAGTTCCCTGACCATGACGTGACGGTGCGTGGCGCGGTCTCGATAGGCCGCCGTCTTATGGACCCGCTTGCTGAGCTTGTCAAGATAGATCCGAAGTCTCTCGGAGTGGGGCAGTACCAGCATGACGTGGACCAGAACATCCTGAAGGAGAAATTGGACAATACGGTTGTCAGCTGCGTGAACAGTGTGGGAGTTAACCTCAATACAGCAAGCAGCTATCTGCTGAGCTATGTCTCCGGAATCGGACCCGCACTTGCGGAGAATATAGTGGAATACCGTACGGCCAACGGGGCATACCGCTCACGTGAGGAGCTTCTGAAAGTGAAAAGGCTCGGTGCGAAAGCTTTTGAGCAGTGCGCGGGCTTTCTGAGAATACAGGGAGCTGACAATCCTCTTGACGCGTCTGCAGTGCATCCCGAGGCTTATCATATAGTTGACAAGATGGCGCGCGACCTGAAAGTGACGGCAAAAGAGCTTGTCGGAAACGCGCAATTGTGCTCTATGATAGACCCTGCAAAATATGTCGGGGGAGATTTCGGACTTCCTACCATAAACGATATTATAAACGAATTGCGCAAGCCCGGACGTGACCCTCGTGAGGAAGCGCAGCAGTTCGAGTTCTCCCAGGACATCAGGACAATCGAGGATCTTGCCTCCGGCATGGAGCTGCCAGGCATCGTCACGAACATAACTGCATTCGGAGCATTCGTGGACATAGGCATAAAACAAAATGGCCTTATACATGTCTCCCAAATGGGTGTAAAAGGCCTTGCAGATCCGTCAAAGGTCCTGAAACTTCATCAGAAGATAAAAGTGACCGTGACAGGTGTCGATATGGAACGCGGCAGAATCAGTCTGAAACTTTCTTCTTGCTGACGGTATATTGGGACATTATGACTCCTATGGTCGAGACTACAATCCCGGCCCATTGTCTTGCATTCATGACTTCATGGCCAAGAACCCAGGCTATCAGCGCAGCCGCAACTGGAATCAGAGCGGAGAAAATGCTTGACTTGGCAACTCCAAGGCTCTTGATTGTGCTGACCCATAATGAAAAAGCGAGGCTTGAGCACAATACGGCAAGGCAAATTATAGGATACCATACATCGGCGCACAGATAGGTCCCGGCATCAAAGTCGCTGAGTCCCCTGAACAGGAACAGAGGCAGAAGATATACCGAACCTATAAGGAACTGGTACATGACAATTATCTGGCTTGAATAGTTGCCGGACAGGCTTTTGGTCAGTGAGGCATGGCCAACTTCCGCAATCACAGCTATCAGCAGGAACAGGATTCCGATTATGAAATGCTCTCCGAGTTCTCCCTTTGACATGGCGACCATGATGATGCCTGCAAGGGAAAGCAAGATTCCGAATATGTTGACTGCATTTACCTTTTCCCGGAAGAACAGGACTCCCGCGCCTATTGAGAATATCGGAATTGTAGCGATTACCATCGCGCTTAGAGTCGGGGAGCCGGTTTCCTTCAGTCCGTAAGTTTCAAAAATGAAATAGATGAACGGCTCGCACAAGGCAAGCAGAAGGAATTTCGGCAGATCCTGCTTCTGTATCCGCTTTATCCTTCCATATGCTGCATTGAACAGAAACAATACGGCTCCGGCAATGAATATTCTGACAAATACGAAATAGAAAATAGGTATTCCCCTGGAAATCAGCTTGTCCGTCCATATGTATGACATGCCCCAGAGGGTTATCGCAAATATGGAAACAATGTATGTAAGCAGTTTGCTTTGTTTTATCTTAGGTGTCATTGGTCTTATATTTAGAATCGGCTCTTGGTTTGTTTGCGGCTATGCTTCCTTTTGCAGCTTGCCGTTTCTGATTACCTCTTTTCCGTCAACGAGGACGGTTTCGATGGCTCCCTGGAGTTCTTCACCCTCATATGGAGTCCAGCCGCATTTGTAGAGCTGGTCATCGTTACGGACCGTGAATTTTCTTTCCAAGTCGAATATCACGATATCCGCCGCATATCCTTTTCTTATCTTTCCGCGCTTGAGTTCATAGACTTCCGAAGCTTTTTCCGAAAATACTGAAGCTATCCTGCTGAGCGGAATATCTTCCTGTTCCGCTATCGTCAGAAGCACAGGCAGGCTCTGCTGGATTGAGGGCAGCCCAGACGGAGCATGAAAATAATCCATCTGTTTTTCGGAAAGCAGATGAGGGGCATGGTCTGAGCCTATCATGTCTATCAGACCATTGCGAAGCCCCTCGCGCAGTGCCTCACGATCCTGTGGAGTCTTTATGGAAGGGTTGCATTTGAGACGGCTTCCAAGCCTGCCATAGTCCTGATTGCTGAACCACAGGTAGTTGCATGACGTTTCTGCGAGTATGTCCGGGTTGCTGAGCTTGGCTGCCCTCACCATTTCAAGCTCTTCTTTAGTGGAGATATGGCAAAGGACAAGGCGCGTTTTGTGACGGATTGCCATTTCAAGGGCCTTTATGCTTGACTTTATGCAGGCCCTGCGGCTGCGTATATTCTCGTGCTCGCAAAAAGGAACATTCTCTCCGAATTTTTCTTTGGCCAGACGCATGTTCTCTTTGATGATTCCCTCGTCCTCACAATGGACAAGCAGAGGTTTTCTGCATATGGAGAACAATTTTTCAAGCGCGTCGGCATCGTCAATGAGCATGTTTCCTGTCGAAGAACCTAAAAATGCCTTGACGCCAGCTATCTTTTCAGCAGCCAGTCCTGCCTTTTCATCTCCTTCGCATGCTGTCCTGCATGCATCTTCCACATTTGAATCAGTGGCACCGATATGGAACATCACGTGTCCGGTGCATCTTCCCTCGGATGCAATTACCTTGTCCTGAATTGTTTGAGCATCTGTTGCGGCGGGAATGGTATTCGGCATATCCATGACGGTAGTAACTCCGCCGGCAGCGGCTGCAGCCGACTCTGTGGCCATGTCCGCCTTATGAGTCAGTCCTGGTTCACGGAAATGCACATGCGCATCAATTCCACCTGCCATGAGCCATTTGCCTTCCAGGTCAATGACCTCTGCATCCGGGCATGCCTGCAAAGCATGCCTTACCAGCTCATCGTAGCTTTCATCATCGGCATACATCACCTCTGCAATATAACCCTCAGATATGAGGACGGAACCTTTGCACTCTTTCCCGGCGGTGATTATCGTAGCCTTGTCCAAAAGAATTGTCCTGCTCATGCCTGCTTCGGTCTTATTTTTCTCATTTTCAGTTTCATCACTCCCCAGAAGGCCTCCCCGAATATTCCGCTGCTCATCTTTGAAGTGCCCTCTTTCCTGTCAACGAAGATGATAGGAACTTCCTTAATCTTGAATCCGAGCTTATAGGTCGTGTATTTCATCTCTATCTGGAAACCGTAGCCTTTCATCTTCACCTTGTCCAGGTCAATTGTCTCGAGGACGCGCCTGCGGTAGCATTTGAAGCCTGCGGTCGTGTCATATACCTTCATGCCGAGTACAGTGCGCACATATACAGAGGCGTAATATGACATTATGACCCTTCCGATAGGCCAGTTGATTACGCTTATGCCGTTGCAGTAGCGTGAGCCGATGGCAAGGTCGGCACCCTCCTTGCTGCATGCCTCATAAAGTCGCTGCAGGTCCTCCGGATTGTGGGAGAAGTCCGCATCCATCTCGAAAATATAGTCGTAACCCTTTTCCACGCACCATTTGAATCCGGTAATGTATGCTGTGCCAAGTCCCAGCTTACCCTGCCGTTCTATCATATGCAGCCTCTGAGGAAATTCCTCCTGCATTCTTTTGACGATAGCTGCGGTGCCGTCAGGTGAGCCGTCCTCAATCACAAGGATATGGAACTCCTCTTTCAGGTCAAAGACGGCTCTGATAATATTCGCGATGTTCTCCTTCTCGTTATAAGTCGGAATTATGACAATTTTTCTGTCCATATAAGCAAAATATTGGAAGGGGACTGCAAAGCCCCCTCCGATTCATATATTATTCTATCGTTTTCATCATTTCGGCAACCGCTGCCTCAAGCTGCTTGTCCTCTCCTCTGAGAACGGAAGCCGGGTCGTTGTAAACGGCGATATCCGGTTCAACCTGAAGGTTCTCAAGATACCTTCCCTCTTTTATGCCTATTGCTCCGACCTGAGGGATACCGAATACAATTGTAGGGTCAATCTGGTTTTCCCACCATACGGCTGTCATTGTTCCCGGAACAGGGGCACCGATGAGCTTTCCGATTCCGAGCGTCTTGTAAACATAAGGGAATCCTGAAGCATCTGAGTAGTTGTCCTCTCCGATAAGCACGCAAGACGGCTTTGTCCATTTGCTGTAAGGTTCCGTACCGATATACTGTCCCCTCGGCTCGAATCTTATGTAAGCCTGTCCGGAGAGCAGGGTAGCAAGGTCGTCATGCAGCCATCCTCCTCCATTGTGCCTTGTGTCCACGATTACAGCCTGGCAGTTGCGGTATTTGCCGAGAAGTTCGGAATACACTTTCCTGAAACTGTCTGAATCCATGCCCTGCACATGTACATATGCCACTTTTCCGCCGGAAAGTTTCTTTACCATTTCCTCCCTCTGCTCAACCCATCTGCGATATAGTGCGCTATTGTCGGAGTAAGAAGGAACAATATACATCTCCAGGGCCTTCTTGCCGTTCTTGCTGACTGAAATGACAGTCTTCTTGCCGGCTTTCATCTTAAGAAGCCCGTACCAGTCCATACCCGCCTTTATTTCAGTGCCGTCAATTGCTTCAATAATGTCTCCTTCCTTTATCTCAGGGTCAATTATATACAGAGGGCCTCCCTTGAGGACTTCCTTGATTCTGAGCCCGTCTCCTTTGTACTCATGGTCGAAAATAGCTCCGAGGCATCCGGTGTTCAGTCCGCTCCTGTAGTAATACCGTGCTCCTGTATGTGAGCCGTTCAGCTCCCCGAGCATCTCCGACAGCATTTCCTGGAAGTCGAAATTGTTTGTGATATGCGGAAGGAATCTTGCATATGTGTCATGGTATCCTTTCCAGTCTATCCCGTGGATGTCGGCTACATAGAATTTCTCGTCAACCTGTTTCCATATATGGTTGAACATGTACTCTCTCTCCTTTGCCGGCCTGTAGTCAAAATCTCCGCTGAAACTTATGCTTTCCCTGCTTCCGCTGGCTGTGGAAATCTTTGAAATGCCGCTTCCTGACAGCAGAAACATGCTCTTGTCATCAGCAGTAGGGTAGAGTGCGCCATAGACTCCTTTTGCAACAACCTTCACAGATTTGTCCTCAAGATCAAGCATGCACAGGTCCGTGCCTTTTTCAAGCCTTACCATATAGAAAAGCTTCTTTCCGTCCCTGGTGAGGTAATGGTCGCCGAGCCTTCCGGAATAAGGGGTGAGCTTTACTGTCCTGGCTTTTCTTTCAGCGAGGTCAAGCACAAGCTTGTCAGATTTCTTTTCAGCCTTGGCACTGTCCTTCTTCTCTTCCTTCTCCTCTTTCTTTTTGTCTTTGTCGCTTTTCAGCATTTCCGAAATGGCGCGGTCTTCCTTGTCCTGCATGAACTCCGCATATCTCTTGCCGTCAAAGAACATTATATAAATGTCCCTTTCTGCGCCCCAGCTGCCGTGGCTCCTGTAGCCGGCCTTGTCAGAAGACCATGTCATGGCCTTTCCGTTGAGTGCCCAGCGGAAATTGCCGTCACTGTATCCGCTTTCCGTAAGGTCTGTGACAGTGCCGTCCTGCAAATCTATCAGAGCCACATCCTCATTGTTCCAGCCTCCGTTTGCCTGATAGTTGCACAGGATATATCTGCTGTCCGGGCTCCATTCGAAGCTCTGGTCACCGTCCGTATATGAATAATTCACATTCCTGTCAAGGACTATTTTCTCTTTCTTGCTCTTGAGGTCCATTACGGCAATACCTGTCCTGCCCTTTAGATATGCTATTGATTTGCCGTCAGGCGACACCTGCGGCTGGAAGCATGTTTCTCCTTTTGCTGTAACAGGCTTCTCTTCCATTTTAACGGCATATGTGAAGCACTTGTCGTCTTTGTCGGTCAGTGAAGTCTCCCATATGCCCCAGTGTCCGTCCCTTTCCGCCGCATAGTATAAAGTCCTTCCGTCCTTGGAAAAGCATACGCTTCTCTCCTGTTCCGGGGTATTGGTTATGCGTTTTGTAGTCCTGTAATCTGTTGATGTGACATATACATCTCCCCTTAGCACAATCGCCACCTCTTTGCCGTCAGGTGAAACGGCCATGTCTGTCGCACCTGATGTGAAGACTGTCTCCTGAATCTGCCTCTCGTTCTGGTCCGCAATGATTTCGATTTCAAGTTTCTCCGGCTTGCCCCCGTCCCTGAGGGTGTAAAGTTCTCCGTCAAATGAATAAGCAAGCGTTCCGTCGTTTGAAATTGATAGATACCTGACCGGATTGCCTTTATGGAATGTAAGCTGGACCGGTTCTGATTTTCCGGAAATGTCGCTCCTGTAGATGTTAAGCGTTCCGTCCTGCTCACTCAGATAATAGAATGTCTTGCCGTCAGCAGCGAATACCGGGTCACGGTCCTCACCCTTGAATGAAGTCAGTTTGGTGAATTTGCCGTCCGGGCTGATGGAAAAGCTGCCGTTTGCCTTGCCGGCAGCAGGAGCATAATGCCAGATGTCACGTGTCACGGAAGACGTATGGTGTTTTCTGTACGGGTCCTCATAACCCTTGTAGTCTTCATATATGATGTCTCCCTCACAGCTTACGCTTATCTCTGAAATCGGAAGGGAAGTGACAAGCTGAGGCCTGCCCCCGTCCTTACCTATAATATATAGCTGTGCATTTCCGGGAAAATCCCCATATGCCGCGTCCTGCTGGACTGCTGCCTTGAACAGGATGCTGCCGTCTCCAAGCACTGCAAGAGGAGTTTCGTTTCCTGGGTGAGAAGTAAGCCTTTGGGGCGTGCCTCCCTCATACGGAATCGTGAAGATGTCCTTGCTCCTTTCCCTATAGGAACTGAACACGATGTTCTTTCCGTCCGGAGTCCATATCGGGTCCGAGTCATATGCCGGATTGGAAGTCAGCTGGCGCGCCCTTCCTCCATCGCTGCTCACGACATACAGGTCGCCCTTATAATTGAATACAATTTGTTTCCCGTCCGGAGAAATCGAATTCCTCCTCAGCCATAGCGGTGATTCCTGGGCCATGGCAGTTCCGATAAAAATCAGAATTGCTGATAAAGCAGAAAGTGTTTTTTTCATATATATATTCTTTATTATACCTATATAATATAAGGAGACTGCAAATATACAAAAAGTCGAGAGCAGAAGCAAAGCTTGCTTTTATTATGCCGAGACCAAGCGTATATATGTCCGTCAGGACAAATATAGCAAAAGTTGAGTGCAGAGGGAGAATTTATTTTCACTATGCCGAGGCCAAGCGTATATGTGAGCTTCAGCTCAAACCTTAGCAGAAGTCGGAAGCTGAAGCAAAGTTTACTTTGATTATTCTGAGATGCCAATACTAAACTTGCTTGTTGATAGACAAAGTCGCTGAAGCGAATGCGAAAGAATGTTTGCCGAATCACCAGCACATTCAAATCCACAGTGAAGCGTGCAATGTCCGGTGTGTCCATGTTGCCTCGGGTTTGTTCCCTGAGCATGTCACGAACCGATGTGCATGCCTATTTGGCGTAGTGCCTTTAGCATACTCCTTTGTTGTGCTCTGAGTTGCCTTTAATTTTCCCGTCCGCGCTTACATTCCGTAAGTGTCTGTTAATAAGCTCTGTAGTGTATCCTGCGGGCGATTGCAGTCGTGCGTTCGAGAAAAAAGTTGTAAAAAAGTCGAGAAAAAGTTTGCGATTGCAATAAAAAGCGCTACCTTTGCATCCCCGTTCGAGAAACGGGCGTCCCTTAGGGGTCGGGAGTTCATTGAAAAGGTCGCCTTTCGGCATTCCGGTGTCGGTCCTCTGTTGAGGGTCTGAAAAAAACTTCGAAAAAACTTCAGAAAAGTTTTGGAAGTTCCGGAAAAAGCGCTACCTTTGCAGCCCCGTTTGAGAAACGGGAATCTTTCCTGAGTGAAAGACGAGTTCTGTGAAGTGTGCTGCCGATTTCCTCCTGCTTTTTCCGGTTTGGGTCTTGCTCAAAAAAAGTGAAAAAAGTTTTGGAGATTAAGAAAAAAGGCTTACCTTTGCACTCCCATTCGAAAGGATGGCGATGAGAAGTTCATTGAGAAGACTGGATGAAGTACAAGAAAGCAAGTACCGAGAACAAGATAAAAACGAGAAGCGTCGATTCCTGCCCGCGAGATGCGGGACAGAAATTGAGAGCGTCAGGTTCAGGCTAAGAAATATAAGAAATTTATACAATGAAGAGTTTGATCCTGGCTCAGGATGAACGCTAGCGGCAGGCTTAACACATGCAAGTCGAGGGGCAGCATGGGGAGTAGCAATACTCTCTGATGGCGACCGGCGCAAGGGTGCGTAACGCGTGAGCAACTTGCCCTCATCAGGGGAATAATCGCTGGAAACGGCGTCTAATGCCCCATGGCGATGGAATCAGGCATCTGGTTCCATCTAAAGATCCGTCGGATGAGGATAGGCTCGCGTGACATTAGCTTGACGGCGGGGTAACGGCCCACCGTGGCGACGATGTCTAGGGGTTCTGAGAGGAAGGTCCCCCACACTGGAACTGAGACACGGTCCAGACTCCTACGGGAGGCAGCAGTGAGGAATATTGGTCAATGGCCGGAAGGCTGAACCAGCCATGCCGCGTGAAGGTCAGTGCCCTATGGGCGTTAAACTTCTTTTGTGCGGGAGCAATAAGGTCCACGTGTGGACCGACGAGAGTACCGTACGAATAAGCATCGGCTAACTCCGTGCCAGCAGCCGCGGTAATACGGGGGATGCAAGCGTTATCCGGATTTATTGGGTTTAAAGGGTGCGTAGGCTGTGAGGTAAGTCAGCGGTGAAATGCCCCCGCTCAACGGGGTGAAGTGCCATTGATACTGCCTTGCTGGAATGCGGATGCCGTGGGAGGAATGTGTGGTGTAGCGGTGAAATGCATAGATATCACACAGAACACCGATTGCGAAGGCATCTCACGAATCCGCGATTGACGCTGATGCACGAAAGCGTGGGTATCAAACAGGATTAGATACCCTGGTAGTCCACGCTGTAAACGATGATGACTAACCGTCGGCGATACACAGTCGGTGGCCAAGCGAAAGCGATAAGTCATCCACCTGGGGAGTACGGCCGCAAGGCTGAAACTCAAAGGAATTGACGGGGGCCCGCACAAGCGGAGGAACATGTGGTTTAA
>OFEY01000161.1_pt1 | contig 69300 bp, 66 predicted proteins | sample 1521251 | NCBI WGS metagenome assembly OFEY01 (sample SAMEA3504100, study PRJEB24116) | mouse gut metagenome | biome: mouse gut; feature: mouse-associated habitat; material: faeces | place: Denmark | collected 2011
ATAATTTTTCTGTAAGTTAATGTGTTTGGTCATACATTAATTTTACACCAACTGCCGGATTCTTTCGAGGTCTGGCAGTTATTTTTTGCACAGAAAAGGAGCTGCGCACTAATCACTTAGTGCGACAGCCCCTTCTGTACATTTTCGTTTTTGGGGAAGCAGGGCGGCTTTGACGGTGGAGAACCGGAATCTTTATTGGGACAATTATGTGGGAGCTATTGTAGATGGACAACAGAAGAAATGGCTTTTAAAGAAGAAAGGGCAGACGGAGATTGTGCTGGTGGATGAACAAGAGGGAGGAGAGCATGAAATTCTTGTTTTTAAACGTCAGGATGGGTGCCATGAAATGATATTCTGTTCTTTGGAACTGTCAGATGGCGGCAGACTGTTGTCACCCCCTGTGGTTCCGGAGAGAAAAATTGAGGTGTATGGGGATTCTGTTTCAGCCGGAGAAGTCTCGGAGGCGGAGGACTATCTGGGGAAGGAAGATCCGGTGCATAACGGAGAGTATTCCAATAGCTGGTATTCCTATGGGTGGATGACCGCCCGCAGATTAAATGCTCAGATTCACGACATTGCCCAGGGCGGAATTGCGTTGATGGACAAAACAGGGTGGTTTTTTGAGCCAAATGCAATTGGTATGGAGTCTGTGTGGGATAAGGTGCATTATGTACCAGAACTTGGAAAAAGCACTTTATGGAACTTTTCCCAATATACGCCTGACGTGGTGATTGTGGCATTTGGGCAGAATGACAGTCATCCTTACGATTATATGAAAGAAGATTTTTATGGAAAAAGGGCAGTCTTATGGCGGAAAAGGTACGGGGAGTTTCTAAAAAATCTTCGGGCAAAATATCCGCAGGCACAAATTATCTGCTGTACAACTCTATTGTGTCATGACAAAGCATGGGATGCATCCATTGAACAGGTGTGCCGGCAGCTTGCAGACGAGCGGATCAGCCATTATATGTTTCGAAGGAATGGAAGCGGGACGCCGGGGCATCTTCGTGTAAAAGAGGCAGAAGAAATGGCAAAAGAGCTTGCAGTTTATATAAAAAAGATAATGCCGGATGGGTGGCAGTAAAGGGACGACAGGGAAAATAGGAAAAAGTGATTCGGAAAATGTGAATTTTAATTGTGTATGGGGAAATAATTGCGTATAATAATACATTAACAGATTTAAAAGAAAAAGAGATAGGGTTAATTTGAGAGGAGGACAAAATGGATCAGGAAAGAATGGACATTGAAATCAAACAGTACAATGAACCCGGATATGCACCGGTGATTGATTTTGAAACATGGAGAGTGGCAATACTGAATGATATTGATGAGCTTGAGGTACATAACTTGAAAACCATGCAAAAGCATCAGGAAACCGATGAAGTATTTGTGCTCCTTAGAGGAAATTGTACCCTGTTTACGGCAGGAAACGGAGAGGAAGCCGGTACCATACAAAGCACGAATCTGGAACCCTGCAAATGTTATAATGTGAAGGCCGGCGTGTGGCATACCCATACCCTTATGGAAAACAGCAGTGTTCTTATTGTTGAAAACCGCAATACCTGTGATGAAAATTCCCCCGTGGTGCAATTAACCGATGAGCAGATCCGGCAGCTGCAAAGCAGTTATCATCCAGACAATTGATTGATGAATCTATTTGCAAATATAATAGAAATTTGCTATATTGTATTTTAATAGGGGAGTGACAGGCGGAGGTTGATAATGAGCAATAAAAAGACAATATTAATTGTTGACGATATAGAAATTAATCGGGAAATTTTAGCAGAGATATTTAAAGAAGATTATGAAATTATAAAAGCATGCAATGGAGTACAGGCTGTTGAGATTCTTGACAGCCATTCTGATATTTCAGCAGTTCTGCTTGACCTGATTATGCCGGAGCTGGATGGACTTGGCGTGCTGCGGGAATTAAATAAAAACGGAAAGATTGACAGAATACCGGTATTTTTAATCACAGCAGAAAACAGCAGGGACATGCTTTTGGAAGGATACCATCTTGGGGCGGTAGACGTAATTACCAAGCCGTTTATTGCCCACTTTTTAGTCTGTCGTGTAAATAACGTGGTAGAGTTGTATGAGCACAGAAATGAATTGGAAAGAAAAGTAGCGGAGCAGGTAGAACGCCTGAACCGCTTTAACCAGTCTATGATCGAAACCCTTGCAACACTGATAGAGTTCAGGGACTGTGAATCAGGTGAGCATGTAAGGCGGATTTGCGGGCTTACGGGAATCATTATGACAGAAGTAAGCAATACTTACCCGGAATATTATCTGCCCAAAGCAGAAATTGATAAGATTGTATCAGCTTCCATACTTCATGATGTAGGTAAAATATCCACTCCTGATGGTATTTTAAATAAGCCGGGAAGACTAACCAATGAAGAGTTTGAAATTATGAAGCAGCATACGGTGCAGGGCTGTGAGATTTTAAAAAGCGTTTATGATATTGTGGATGAAGAAACTTATAATTACAGCTATGACATTTGCAGACATCATCATGAAAGATGGGATGGCCGGGGATATCCCGATGGCCTGAAAGGAGACGATATTTCCATATGGGCTCAGGTAGTATCAGTGGCGGATGTTTATGATGCCCTTACTTCTGAGAGGGTTTATAAAAAAGCTTTCAGCCATGAAGAGGCTATGAGAATGATAAAAAATAATGAATGCGGCGTGTTTAACCCCAAGGTGTTAAATGCGTTTGTTACAGCCATTGAAAGAAAAAGAAGCTAGATGGAAGCGGAGAAAGCCGAAGAGAAATAAAGCCAGAGTGTTCACTATGGAGCAGGGTATGTAAAAATATGTACTCTGCTCTTTTTCTGCAGTTTTGCAGGAGAAAATTTGGATAAGATAGAAGATTGTTTGTATATGTTAAGATAAAATCAGAATATATTAAAAAAATTTTTTAATAAGTTTAAATTTATATTGATTTAAATTTATTATAGTATTAGAATGAAACTGGAGGTATATCAATGTCATTCACAAAAGAAAAACGAAGCAGAATAAAAAATTACATAATGGAAAAAATTTTTAAAAAACAAATTGATTTTGTTAAAAGAACTGCGAATACTTTTTCCATTTCTTCTACTACTGTTTACAAATATATAAATGAGTTGGAACAGGATGGATTGATTGCCAGAGATGCTTCTGGAAATTATTACCTTGTAAAAACATTAAATAATACTTTTACTTTTCATTTAAAAGAGAAAACTCTGGAAGAAGACGTGATATATCGTGAAACATTAAGTTCTTATGTTGAGGACTTTCCCGGGAATGTTGTACGCATTTGGGAATATGCTTTCATGGAAATGTTTAATAACGTAATTGATCATTCGAATGCAGAAAAGGTTATTGTCAACATTAGTCAAAATGCCTTATATACCTGGGTAAATATTTCTGATAATGGGATAGGCATTTTTAGAAAGATAGCAGATTTTTATCATTATGAAAGTCTGGATGATGCTATATTCAGTCTTTTTAAGGGGAAACTTACTACAGATAGTCACAATCATTCCGGGGAGGGGATTTTTTTTACATCAAAAGTTATGGATCATTTTGGGGTAATTTCTGACCAAAAAATTTTTTCTCAGGACAATACCAAGGAAATAGTTACAGACCTGGCTGACGCCTCGCCAACATTTAAAAAGATGCGGGATATGAAGGGAACACTGATTATCATGGCGCTGGCCAATGATACAACAAGAACATTAAAGGAGATTTTCGATATGTATTCTGATGACAATGGTGGATTTACCATAACGCAAATTCCAATTAAGCATATTTGTGACAGCGGTTATCCTGTATCCAGGTCACAGGCAAAACGTCTGTACTTTGGTTTTGATAAGTTTAAAACAGTTATTCTTGACTTTAAAGATGTTGAAGAAATTGGACAGGGATTTGCTGATGAGCTGTTTCGTGTTTATCAAAATAATCATCCTGAAATAGAGCTTCGCTGTGTGAATACCAATGAAGCTGTTGAACGAATGATCCGCCGCACAACAATGAATTAAAGCATATTTTTAACGGGCAGCCAGAGAAAGGCTGCCCCATTTTTTATAAAATTTCCTTTCCTCTCTAAAGTCTGAAAGAAAATGTCCGATACAAATAGTGAAGTTAAAAACATGATGAAAATGAATAATGGAAAATCCACGGAAGGAGGAATCCGAATGCGTATAGAGGCTTATACACAGGTTCAGGGATTATACGATACAAAGAAAACAACAAAGCCGCAGGCTAAGAGCAATACAAGTTTTTCAGATCATCTGCAGATTTCCAGTATGGGGAAGGATATTCAGGCTGCCAAGCAGGCTGTGGCAGGAAGCAGTGATATCAGGGAAGATTTAACAGCTTCTATTAAGGCCAGGGTTCAGGAAGGAACTTATGAAGTCAGCGCAGCAAGCTTTGCTGATAAATTATTTCAAAAATATGAAGAGATGAGGTAATTCAAGTGGCAAGTTTGATGGAAAATCTGATTGAAATATTAGATCTGGAAAGCCGGGAATATGAAAACTTGCTGGAATTATCTACAAAGAAAACTCCGGTCATTGTGACTGGTGAATTGGAAGAATTAGCCAAACTCACGGATGAAGAACAAATCGTTGTCAGTAAGATCAATCATCTGGAACAGCAAAGACAAGAGGTAATTACTGATATCGCCAATGTAATCAACAAGGATGTTAACTCACTGATGCTTGCGGATCTGGTGGATATGCTTAAAGCAAGACCGCAGGAGCAGCAGAAACTGGCTAAGGTACATGACAAATTAAGCAACGCCGTTCATGAAGTAAAGCGTGTAAATGAGCAAAACAGGATTTTAATTCAAAATGCGCTGGAAATGGTGGAATTTGACATGAATATGCTGCAGGCGATGAAAACAGCGCCTGAGACAGCCAATTATAATAAAGGTGCCTGCAACACAGGGGCAGCCATGGGAGTAGATGGAAGAGGCTTTGATGCCAAACAATAATCCTTGTGAAAGTTTTGAGGTGATAATATGTCTTTGATGGGAAGTTTATATATTGGTGCAAGTGGATTGCAAACAAGTCAAAATGCGCTTAATACAACAGCGCATAACATGTCAAATGTGGATACTGTCGGGTACACCAGGCAGCAGGTGCAGCTTGGTACCCGTACTTATAAGACCATATCTAAGAGTGCTGCTTCTAATGCATATCTGCAGACAGGTCATGGTGTAAATTATACTCAGGTTAAACAAGTCAGGGATTATTTTCTTGATAAAGCTTACAGAAGAGAGTCCGGAAGAAGTGCTTATTATGATACTTCTGCAGTTGCTGTGGAAGAGATTGAAAATCTTTTTCAGGAATTGGAAGGAAGAGCTTTTGCCGGTGCGATTTCAAATTTGTGGACTTCGGTACAGGAGATGGCAAAGGATCCTGGGAATGCTGTAAATCAAGGCGTTTTCGTGCAGCGCTGTTCTGAGTTTTTAAGCCGCGCAAACGCAGTTTATACCGGACTTTGCGAGTATCAGGATAATTTAAATTATCAGGTGATGCAGCAGGTCAACACCATGAATGCTTATGCCAAACGCATTTCAGAGTTAAATCAGGAAATTGTAAAAATTGAGTCAGGTAAAGTTGAACATGCCAATGACCTGAAAGATGAAAGAAATCAGCTTATTGATGAATTATCTTCTATGGGATACATTGATGTGCGGGAAGATGCTGATGGAAATGCACTGATTCGTTTGGAAGGCAAGGATTTTGTAAAAGCAGACTCTTATAATGAAATCTGTCTTTATGCAGACAAGGAAACAGGATTTTATACTCCCTACTGGAAACAGCTTGCAGAGACAAACATAGTTAATGGGATAGAAGAGGTTAATATAGAGGGCGCCGAGCTTTTCAACATGCAGCAGATTATTTCCACTGACCGGAATACGGATATTGGCGCATTGAAAGCTATGCTGGTTGCAAGAGGCGACAGGCGTGCTACTCATAAGGATCTGGATCCTGCTTATTATGATAAGGATATTAAGCAGTCCATCATAATGAATGTGCAGGCGGAATTTGATCAGTTGGTTAATAAATTAACCACTGCTATTAATAAGGTGTTTGCAGATGCGGCAGACAGGGAAACCGCAAAGGATCCCAATTCAACCTATATGAGAGATCCGGCTACTGGTCAGGCATACACTATTTTTAATACAATGACAGGCAGCACGGATCCGGCTGACTTTTCCGTGGAAAATATCATTATTAACGGAACCATTAAACAGGCTCCTTCCCTGCTGGGATTTAAGAAACCAGATGGGAAAATTGATCAGGAGACAGCCGACATACTGAAGGATATTTTTACGGAAGAAGCATATACATTAAATCCTAATGTAAAAACAGCTACCAACTTCATTAATTATTACAACAATTTGATTTCACAGGTGGCAAATACCGGTTCTGCCTTGTGGGGAATCAGTGAGAATCAGCAGCTTACCGTTGACAGTATTGCAGCGGCGAGAGAACAGGTGCTTGGCGTTTCCTCCGATGAAGAGATGAGCAATATGGTTATGTTCCAAAATGCTTATAATGCATCCAGCCGGTACATCAATGTAATCAGTGAAATGTTAGAGCATATTATTGTTTCACTTGGAAGATAAGAAAGGAGTGAGGTAAATGCCTTCACAATTTTTTGGATTATATATTGCAGGTTCAGGACTTCGTGCTTCTAACGCAGCTTTGAACACTACAGCAAACAATATTTCTAATGCACAGACGATTGGATACAGCCGCCAGCAGGTGGTACAGCAGGCAAATAACGCACTCCGTACCTTTACCACTTATGGATGTGCGGGAGCTGGTGTGGATACCATTGCAATAGAACGTGTCAGGGACAGTTTTTATGATGTAAAGTATTGGAATAACAATAGTAAGTATGGTGAATATGCAGTAAAAGAATATTACATGAAAACCATAGAAGAATATTTCGAAGACGACAATGTAAGCGGATTTAAAACTATTTTTAATAAATTTGCGGCAAGCCTTCAGTCTATAACAACCAATTCCAGCAGCGACAGCTCCAAGGCACAGTTTATTGCTTCCGCAAAATCGCTTACTGATTATTTTAATAATATGTATGGTAATCTGCAGAAGCTTCAGCAGGATATTAATCTGGAGATTAAGCAAAATGTAGATCAGATTAATTCGCTGGCACAGAAGATTGCCACATTAAATAAACAGATTAATGTAATTGAACTTTCAGGAACTACCGCCAATGAGCTTAGGGATCAAAGAGAATTATTAATTGATGAATTATCTGAGATTGTAGATGTAGATGTGACTGAAGTGCCCATTACCGATCCCAAAGATCCTGACAGGGTGACCGGAGGAACCAGATATCTGGTTCGAATCGCAGGCGGGCAGGTGCTGGCAGATGGAAATGACTTTAATACGCTGACATATGTGGCAAGAGATAAAGACCAAAAGGTAAATCAGACAGATGCAGACGGGTTATATAAAATTATGTGGTCAAATGGCAATGAATTCAGTCTTGCTAATGCATCTATGGATGGAAGGCTGAAAGGTCTGGCACTGCTAAGGGATGGGAATAATGGTGCAAACTTTAACGGTACAGCAACTTCTGTTTCAGCAGATGGCCTTACGGTAGAAATACAGGTGACAGATGAATACCTGAAAAACATGCGTGAATGTACCTTATCTGATACCGGAGGAAGCATTACCATCGGGAATACTGTTTATTATTACGACAGCTGGGAATTTGACGGAACAGATAAGTATACCTTTAAAATGGATCCCAACACTCCTGTAGATCCGGCAAAAGCAGGAACGGAAGCAAGAACGGAGGCAGAGATTAAGTATCAGGGTATTCCTTATTATATGGAACAGATGAACGCATGGATCCGCCAGTTTTCAGAGGCAATCAATAATATCTTCACCAGTGGATATAATGCCAATAATGAACTGGGAGAAAATTTATTTACAGGATTTAGCGGAAATGGCACAGAATACACTATGGCAGATTTTACTGACGCCGATGGATATTATGAACTGACTGCAGGAAACTTTACAATTAATACGAAATTGCTTAAAGATGCTTCTCTGTTAGGAACCCGTAGCAGTGCTGATGTGGGTGTGGAAGAATGTGGAAAGATTAATGAGATAATAGAACTTCTTGCCAGCAGGGATAAATTTAATTTCCGTAATGGAACTGCCGGGCAGCTTCTTGAATCAATTTTATCGGACATTAGTTTAAATACCAGTGATGCCATTACATTTTGTGAAGTATTTAATGGATTGAGAAACAGCATTGATAATCAGCGGGTTTCCATTTCCGGCGTAGATGAGGATGAGGAAGCAGTAAGCCTGGTAAAATTTCAGAATGCTTATACGCTGGCATCTAAGATGATACAGACACTGACGGAAGTTTATGATCAGTTGATTTTGCGTACAGGGGTGTAGGACAGTTTTAGGAGGATAACAACATGAGAATGACCAATAAGATTATGCAGAATAATTCTCTGTATAATATCAACAATAATAAAATATTGAAGGATAAGCTAAGTACCATGATGTCCACTCAGAAAAAGATTACAAGACCTTCTGATGATCCGGTTATTGCCATCCGTGCCCTGCGCCTTCGGACTAATGTTACGGAGCTGACACAGTTTTATGAGAAAAACTCTCCTGACGCGGAAAGCTGGCTCAACGTTACGGAAGGGGCGCTGAATACAACAACTAAAGTCCTGACAGAAATAATCAGACTGGCAAATAAAGGTGCCAATAAGGATCTGGGTTCAAAAGATCTTGACATTATTGTAGGACAAATGAAATCTTTAAGGGATGAGTTTTATTCCACCGGGAATGTGGATTATGCCGGCCGGTATGTTTTTACCGGTTATCGGACAGATACTACTTTAAGCTTTACGGAGGATGTACAAGAACAGCAGAAAGATGGCTATCCCATTTATAAAATTACGGAACAAAAGACAATTGCTGCTTTTGATACAATCAACCATACAAATATAGGCGGCCTGGAAGGTTTAAATAAAGATAATTACACGGACACGAAGTATGACAATATCAAGGAACAGGATGTTAGCAGTGGAAATATTCACAGACTTCGCCTTTCCTATGATGGTTTAAAAGGGAAACAGCCGCCGGCTAATGATGATGTGGAGATAAAATTTGCAGATCCTGCGGCAACAGATACTTTTTCAGCAGATACGGTGTCAGGCGCAAGCGTTCCCAGCCCTTATGATCAAATACTTGCAGCAAATGCCGCCAATACCGATAAAGTGATTTTTATACCGGAAACAGGAGAGGTTCTTTTTAGTGATAAGGCATATGAAAGAATGGAAAATGCTGTAAAGAACCTGGGGACAGACACGGAACTGCAGGTTACTTATACAAAGGATCAGTGGCAGAAAGGGGATTTAAGACCGGAGCATTATTTTGCATGTGAAAGTACCATAAAGGATGAAGCCGGAAATCCCAAAACCATTAAATATAATGAAGAGTATCTTGATGGTAAAGGTGTAAAACAGTCCATAGAATATGATGTGGGATATAACCAGAAAATACAGGTCAATACCACTGCGGATGAAGTGTTTACACACGGCATGGACAGAGATATTGATGATCTTGAAAAAGCACTTGCAGAGCTTGCAGAAATTGATGCTACCAAAGTTGACTTAGATAAGGTTTTAAAAGGTTTGGATGAGGGCACTCCTGAATATGCTGATGTAAAGAAAAAATATGATGCGGCAGAAAAGGCATATAATTATATCCGCGAAAATGTGCATGATATGCTGCAGAAAACAATTACAAAGGTACAGGGATATTTAGATGATACCAATGTGGCTGTTACAGACAATGGAACCAGAAGCCAGCGTCTTGATCTGATCAGCAACCGTCTTATGGATCAAAAGACAACTTTCCAGGTGCTGCAGTCAGAAAATGAAGATATAGATATTGCTGATGTATTGATTAAGTTGAACAGTACGGAGCTTACCTATAATTCAGCTCTTATGGCAACAGGAAAAATTATGCAGACGTCATTGATGAACTTTATTTAATGCAGGCGTGCCGGAAACGCAGATAGGAGCGATTATGAAAATTAATACGAAAGTATTTGGAGAAATTGAAATAGCAGATGAAAAGATTATTCATTTTCCATTAGGAATTGTCGGATTTCCTGAATTGACTGACTTTGCACTGGTGCATGATGTGGAGAAAGGCAACGGTTCTATTCACTGGCTGCAGTCTGCGCAGGAACCAGCCTTTGCAATGCCGGTTATGGATCCCCTCTTAGTAAAGCCGGATTATAATCCGGAGGTGGATGATGAATTATTAAAACCAATCGGGGAGCTGCAGCCGGAAGAAGTTCTGGTTATGGTTACGGTGACGGTACCCAGCGACCTGACAAAAATGAGTGTGAACTTAAAGGGACCTATTATTATTAATGTAGTAGAAAAGAAGGCGTGTCAAATTATCATAGACGGCGAAGGATATGCGGTCAAGTTCCCTATTTATGATATTTTGAACGCAAAGAAAGCAGGTGAGTAAATGTTAGCTTTATCCAGAAAGAAAAATGAAGCCTTGATTATTAATAACAACATTGAGATTACCGTACTTGAAATCAAAGGGGAGCAGATAAAGTTAGGCATCAGCGCACCGAAGGATGTTCCGGTATATCGAAAAGAGGTTTATGAGCAGATTCAGGAAGCAAATAAGGATGCGGTTAATACAGGTGCAATGGAAGCATTGAGGAATTTGCTGGGATAAGAATTTTTTTAAGCTGTACGAAAGTACAGCTTTTTTGTGAGTTTTTTCTTTCTATCTATAAATTTTTTTGAACTTGTTCCGATATATACTAAAGAAGACAGGAAAACTCTAAAGTTTTAATTTTATTACATCACATGGAGGTGATTATAATGGCAATAGAACCATTAAGCAGTGCTATGACATTTCAGGCACAGACAACACAGCAGGCTAAGCCTGTGCAGAAGACAGCGGTAGAGAACATGGAAGTTGCGACACCGGATAAGGTAACTGCACATGACGCAACAACTGTCAAAGTAGCTGAAACAGGGAAACAGGACAGTCAGAGCGAACAAAGCAGTCAAGACGGTCAAAATGGCAGTTTCGCTGACCAGCAGCAAACAAGCAACGAGCAGATTCGGAAAGCCGTTGAACAATTGAATAAGAATATGTCTCATTCTGAAGCGATTTTTGGATTTCATGATAAGACAAACAGGGTAACTATCAAGATCGTGGATAAGGACACCAAGGAAGTAATTAAGGAAATCCCCCCTGAAAAAACCCTGGATATGATCGCCAAGGCATGGGAACTGGCAGGTATTCTTGTTGATGAGAGAAGATAAAGGAGGCAGATTATGGCATTACGTATGACCGGCATGATGTCCGGACTTGATACAGAATCTATTATTCAGGAATTAGTAGCTGTAAGAAGGACCAAAGTTGATAAGCAGAAAAAGGCACAGACTTCTTTGAACTGGAAGCAGGAGGCTTGGAAGGGCTTAAATAGTAAACTAAGGTCTCTTCAACAGAAATATCTGGCAAACATGAAATTTTCAGATGCTTACACTAAGAAAACAACCAAGGTTTCAAACAGCAGTGCTGTCAGTGTTATTACAGGAGCCAATGCAGTTAATGGTGTTCAGTCGCTGAAAATTGAAAGTCTGGCTAAAAACGGATATCTGACAGGCGCAACAGTGGAAAGCAATAGCGGCGGTAAGCTGACCGCATTATCCAAATTAAGCGACATGAAAGGGTTTATAGGCGGTGATGGAGTCATCAATATCAAAACCGGTGATAAGGATATTGATGTTGCAGTAAATGATAATACCACAATTTCCGATGTACTTACACAACTTAAGAATGCAGGATTAAATGCCAGCTTTGATGAAAAATGGCAGAGAATTAGCATTAGTTCCAAGGAATCAGGAACTAAAAATGATTTTAGCATTACTGCGTCCGGAAGTGTTGGTGCAAGTGCGCTGGAAGCGCTCGGCATTCAGACCGATATCACCAAAGACAAAGCGACTATGGCAGAATATGAGAAATTTGCCAAATATGTGGTAAAAGACGGCTTGGGGCAGATTGACAAAGCTGCTACCCTTGCCAACATGCAGGAAATGATTGACAAAGATGTGGAATCCAGAAAGAATTCTTATCTGAATCAATACAAGAGTCTGAAGGACTCCATGAAGGCTGCACAGGATAAGATTGATGAGATCAACGAGAAATATAAAGATGATCCTTTGAAATCAGTGGAAGAATATGCAAATGAAAGAGATAAAACGAATAAAGCAATTAAGGAAAAACAGGAAGAAATTGAGAAAATAACGGATCCTGACCAGAAAAAGGCAGCACAAGAGGAGCTGGATAAACTGGTGAAGGAAGCAGACGCTCTTACAGAGAAACTGTCTGATGCCCAGGCAGTTAAAAAACAGCAGGATAATCTCGCACAATATGGAGATGAACTGGCTAAAGTAGAAAGCTACATCAACGTGACAGATAATGGTGATGGCACGTACACTGCAACTGCAACAGGCAAGCTTCAGGGTGAAGTGGAAGACAGATACTTTGATAAAGCATCTTATGCAGCAGGTGTCATTGAAAATGGCATTGCAATTAATCCTGACAGGGCTGCCACCAAAATTGACGGGCAGGATGCAGTGATTTACTTAAATGGCGCCAGATATGAAAACAATGATAACACCTTTGAGATTAATGGATTGACCTTTACTGCATTAGCAACTACTGCTGAAAATGAAGAGATTACTGTTACCACTGAGCAGGATACAGATGGTATCTATGATATGATCAAGAATTTCCTGAAGGAATATAATGCAGTACTCAATGAAATGGATAAACTGTACAATGCAGAAAGTGCCAAAGGATATGAACCATTAACAGATGAAGAAAAAGCTTCTATGTCTGAGAAAGACATAGAAAAGTGGGAACAGAAAGTTAAGGATTCCATTCTCCGCAAAGATGAAAACATATCCAGTGTCTCTACTGCTATGAGCGGCATTATGGCTGGAGGCATTGATATAAATGGCAAAACGATGTATTTGTTTGATTTTGGCATTGAGCCCCTTGGATATTTTGAGGCGGCGGATAATGAACGTCATGCATATCATATTGCCGGTGATCCGGATGACGCAGCTACCATGAATAAAGAGGATAAGCTGAAAACAATGATCAGCAATGATCCGGATACTGTAATTTCTTTCTTCACAAAGCTGTCCAGAAACCTGGATACAAAGATGACTGAGTTATCTAAATCAGTGAATGGTTACCGTTCTTATGGAAGTTTCTATGATGATAAGAAGATGAAATCTGATTATGATGATTACACCTCTAAGATCAAGGAGATGGAAGCAAAACTTACTGAATATGAAGATAAATGGTATGCAAAATTCAGTAAAATGGAAACTGCGCTTGCTAAAATGCAGTCTAACGCCAGTGCGGTAACAAGTTTATTAGGAGGCTGATAAGATGGCATTGCCCAATGCTTTTGCACAATATAATAATAATAAGATAATGACCGCATCACCAGCGGAACTGACATTAATGCTTTATGAAGGAGCCATTAAATTCTGCAATATAGCAATTGATGCAGCCGAGCAGAAAAATGTTATGAAGGCTCATAGCAATATAGTCAAGGTTGAGAACATCATAGCTTACCTTCGAAATACACTCGACATGCAGTATGCAGTTGCCAAAGAATATGACCGTATGTACGATTATCTTCAAAGGCGGTTGTTTCAAGCAAACATGAAAAAGGATGTGGAAATTCTGAAGGAAGTAAATACACATCTGCGTTCAATCCGTGATACATGGAAAGAAGTTATGCGCATCAACCGTGGGAAAGGAAACCTATGATTGAAAATTATTTAGGAATATTGGAAGAAAGTCTTGAAAAAAAGGTATTGGTACTTGATGAAATAGAAGACTATACCGCAGAGCAGGAAAGTCTTTTAAAGCAGGAAAAAGTATCAATGGAAGAGCTGGATGCCAATATGGGGCAGAAAGATGAGTTAATCCAAAAACTGACAGCTTTGGATGATGGGTTTGAAACTCTGTATGAGCGGGTAAAAGAACAACTGAGTACAAATAAGGATGCGTATAAAGATCAGATCAAACGGATACAGGAGCTGATCACAAAGGTGACGGAAAAAAGTGTCTCCATTCAGGCTAAGGAAAGCAGGAATAAAAAGCTGGTCGAGGAATATTTCTCAAAGAAAAAGCATGAAATAAGACAAGGCAGGCAGGCATCAAAAACAGTTCTTAATTATTATAAAAGCATGAGCGATACCAGTGCCATATCATCACAAATTATGGATCAAAAAAAATAAAAAAATTTTTAAAAAAGGTATTAAGTATTCGGAGAAGCATCCGATATATAATACAAGTAAAGCGGAACAAACAACTTAAAGAGTGAAAGTTCCGGAAACTAAGGGTTTCAGTTTTACGATTCTGTAATGACTCTTGGAGGAGCGTACGACTTTCAGGAATCATTACAATCAACAAAAATGGTCGCAGGGAAGCGGCATTAAATTCAAGGAGGAATATATTATGGTAGTACAACACAATCTTACAGCAATGAACTCTAACAGAATGTTAGGACTGACAACAAAAACACAGGCTAAGTCAACAGAAAAATTATCTTCTGGTTACAAAGTAAACCGTGCAGCAGATGATGCAGCTGGTTTGGCAATGTCCGAGAAGATGAGACGTCAGGTAAGAGGTCTTACACAGGCTTCTTTGAACGCACAGGATGGTATTTCCATGGTGCAGACAGCAGAAGGTGCTTTGAATGAAGTACATGATATGTTACAGCGTCTGAATGAGTTGGCAGTTAAAGGTGCAAACGGAACTCTTCAGTCAGAAGACCGTTCCTACATTGATCTGGAAGTACAGCAGCTCATGAGTGAAATCGACCGTGTAGCTTCTACCACAACATTTAATGAGAGAATGCTCTTAAATGGTAGCTGCTCTTCAGGTGTTAAACTTCAGGTAGGTGCAGAACAGTCACAGTTTATTACACTGAGTATCGGAGCAATGAGCTGCGCATCTCTTAGCCTTAGTGGTAACGCTAAGACACAGAGTGCAGCAGGTGCTTTGAACAAGAGTGTTAAGAAGGCTATTAAGAACCTCAACCTGCAGAGAGCTAAACTTGGTGCTGTTCAGAACAGACTTGAGCACACAATTAACAACCTGGATAACGTTGTAGAGAATACAACAAGTGCTGAGTCCTCTATCCGTGATACAGATATGGCTACAGAGATGGTTAAGTACTCCAACAACCAGATCCTTGCTCAGGCAGGTCAGGCAATGTTGGCACAGGCTAACCAGACCAATCAGGGTGTATTGTCTCTTCTGGGTTAATCGTTGCAAATTAATTAAAACTACCATAGGAGCTGACTTTAGTCAGCTCCTAATTTTTTCATTAAGGAGAAATATTATGTTAGATTTTCCACAGGAATTTTTTGAGGAAGAAGTAAGGGAAGGATTTACCATTGACAAGACCATGAAAATATTCTGGTCGGCGGAGATGGAAGTTCTTCGGGAAATTGCAGAAATATGTGAGCGGCATGGATTGCAATGGTTTGCAGCTTATGGGACATTATTAGGAGCTATCCGTCACGAGGGGTATGTTCCATGGGATGATGACATTGATATTTGGATGAAGCGGGAAGATTATGATAAATTTATGGAAATAGCGCCCAAAGAGCTTCCTAAAGGTTATATTGTAGAAAGTCCATTAACTGAAAGAGGGTATAAGGAGTTTCATTCCTGTGTTTTTAATGCAAATACAATTAGTGTAGAGAAAGAGCGGCTTCAAAGGTTTCATGGTTGTCCCTTCCTGGTAGGTGTAGACATTTTTCCGTTGGACTATTTACCTAATGATGAAGAAGAACGACAGGGGCAGCACTCAATTTTTTATCTTCTTGGTCTGACAGCTATGCTGCTAAAACAGGAGGAGAGAACAGAAGAAGATGAAGAGGATTTGCAGGATGCTTTAGACACCATAGAGGATATATGTGGAGTAAATCTTGAAAGGGAAAAGCTGGAAGGAAAAATGTTAATTTCGGCTGTATATAAAGTAGCCAATCAATTATGTACATGCTATAATGAAGAAGATGGCGATTACTTGGTGCAATACATGGATTATGCCAGATGGGATCATAAAATTTATAAAAAAGAGTGGTTTGAAAAAGCGGTCCAGCAGCCTTTTGAGGGATTTCTAATACCTGTTCCTGTAGGCTATGATGAGGTTTTGAAAAAGATTTATGGAAACTATAATATTCGTGTAATGTCAACAGGAATGCATGAGTATCCTCTATATAATAAGCAGCTCAAGCATATGCGTGAGGTGGTAGGAGGGCTTGAAGAGAAGTACGCCAGAATTGAAGAGTTGATTGCAGAGGCTAAACGGAAACGTATGGAAGAGCTAAAGGAGCAATAATGTTAAACTTTCCAAAAGAGTTTTTTGATGCACAGGAAATAGAAGGATTCCTCGTGGATGCCACCATGAAAACTGTATGGGCGGCAGAACTGGAGGTTCTTCGTGAAATTGCTGAAATATGTGAAAGACATGATATAACCTGGTATGCAGCCTATGGAACACTGCTTGGGGCGATTCGGCATGAGGGATTCATTCCCTGGGATGACGATATGGATATCTGGATGAAGCGGGAAGATTATATGCGTTTTCTTCAAATTGCGCCTAAAGAACTTCCGGAAGGGTATTTGCTTCATAGTCCTATGTCTGAATTGGGTTATCTGCAATTTCATTCCTGTGTATTAAATGCAGGCTCAGTAAGTATTGAACCTAAACGATTGCAGAATTTTCATGGCTGTCCTTTTGTAGTGGGAGTGGATATTTTTCCTTTGGATTATCTTCCTCAGGATATGGAAGCACATGAAAAAGAGAAGGAGTTGTTTGATGTGATAAGCACTACAGCTACTATGGTAAATAAAGAAGAAAGGACACCTGAAAATTTTGTCAGACTGCAAAAAGCGCTTTCTTTTCTACAAAGCAGGTGTGATGCTTCTTTTGAGCCGGAGCTTCTTAAACCGGAGCAAAAGAAAGCACTTGTTTCCAAGTTATATTGGCTGGGCAATCAGGTAGTCATGGAATATGGTAAGAAAGCAAGTGATTCACTTGTGATGTACATGGATTATATCAATTGGAATCATAAGGTTTATCAGAAAGAATGGTTCGACGCAGCAGACTATGCTGCATTTGAAGGCTTCGGGGTGCCGGTACCTGCAGGATACGATTCCATTTTGAAGATAATTTACGGAGATTATCATATGAGGATCAGAAATGCAACAATGCATGGCTATCCTATGTATCAAAAACAGCTGGAGCAGATGAGAGAGATGATTCGTAAAATGGAAGCAGAACAATTTTAAATTTATGGAAACGGATAACAAATGTTAGGTTTTGCAGATGGATTTTTTCAGGCAGAAATAAGAGAAAACTTTCAGGTGGATGTTACCATGAAAACTGTGTGGGCGGCAGAACTGGAAGTTTTAAGTGAAATTGCTAAGGTGTGTGAGAGGCATGGGCTGACTTGGTATATGGCCTTTGGCTCTCTGCTTGGTGCAGTCAGGCATAAAGGATTTATTCCTTGGGATGACGATATAGATATTTGCCTGAAAAGAGATGATTATATACAGCTTCTTCAATATCTTCCCAAGGAGCTTCCTGAAGGATATGTGGTAAGAAGCCCGTTACTCGAAAGCTGGTATCCGGAATATCATTCCTGTGTTGCAAACAGCGATTCTATCAGTATGGAACCGGAACATTTAAAGAAGTTTCATGGATGTCCATTTATAGTGGGAATCGATGTGTTTCCGTTGGATTTCCTTGAAGAAGGCGAAGAAACTTCTTTAAGGCTTAGTTTATTTAAAGCAGCAAGACAGGCAGCTTTGCTGGCAAAAAGCGGGGAAAAAAATAAAAAGTTAAATGAAATATTGAATTTGCTGGAGAAGAAGTGTGATGTGACAATTGACAGAAATGGTTTATCAGAAAACACTTCTGAGGATTGTCGGAATGAATTGTCGGCGAGGCTTTGGGGGCTTGCAAACGATATTGTTATGTCCGGCAGCAGACATAAAACAGACAAATTATCCATGTATTTGGACTATTTGAGGTTTGGCAAGTTTTATCAGACAGCTTGGTTTGAAGAAATGGAATGGATGCCTTTTGAAGATTTTATGGTACCCGTGCCTTCAGAATATGATAAGATATTACGTGCCACTTATGGGGACTATTCTGTGTGTGTAAGGAATACCACACTTCATGATTATCCATTTTATAATAAACAGTTAGAACAATTACGAAAACGAGTGGCCCAGGTAGAGGCGGTCAGGAAGAGGGAAGTGTAATGCTGGAATTTCCGGTAGATTATTTTCGAGATGAAGTAAGAGAAGGTTTTTTAGTGGATTCCACAATGAAGACCGTCTGGGCGGCCGAATTAGAGGTGCTGAATGAAATTGCGGCAATTTGTGCAAGACATGGGCTAAAGTGGTATGCTGCTTATGGAACATTGCTTGGAGCAGTACGCCATCAAGGATTTATTCCTTGGGATGATGATATAGATATTTGGATGAAACGGGAAGACTACCGGAAGATTTTGGGGTATTTACCCAAGGAACTTCCTAAAGAGTATATAGTCAGGGCGCCACATGCAAGAGAAGGTTACCCTGAATATCAGGTATATGTTAATAATAGCGATTCCATTAGCATAGAACCGGAACATTTACAACAGTTTCACGGATGCCCATTTTACGTGGGAATTGACATTTTTCCATTAGATATGATTCCTGCAGATCGGGATAGGGCAGATATGCAGAGAAGCGTGTTTGCAAGTGCACTGATGCTGCAGCAGATGGATTATGATGCAAAGACTGCCCATACCGGAAAAGGTGGAAGCGAAGCGGCGGAGAATACAGCAGCAGAAAATGCAGTGATTATGGCACAGATCGGCAAGGTGCTTGACATGCTGTGGGAGCAGTATAAGATCAATATTGACCGGAAGCTGCTTCGCAGGGAGTGCAGAGAAGAACTATTGATGAATCTGTGGCGTGTGGCAGAGAGTCTGCCTTTTGAAAAGAAAATCACCGAAAGCTGCCAAATTGCTATGTATTTAGATTATCTGAAATTTGGAAAGTGTTTTGAAGCTTCATGGTTTGAACAGGAGGATTATCTGCCTTTTGAAGGATTTAACATTCCGGTACCAGGAAATTATGATGCAGTTCTTAAGGCTATTTATGGAGATTATAAAGTATGTGTGCAAAGTAAAGGGATGCATGATTATCCCTGCTATAAAAAGCAGTTGGAAGAGCTTAGGAAGAGAGTAGCGGAAATTGAGAATCACAATTAAAATACAATGAGAGGCCAGGGGATAAGGTTGAAAGAAAAGAACTTTCAACCTCCCTGATTTGAGTGCCGCTAAAGCGACAGATGGGAGCAAAAATGAATTTTGAATTAAATGCGTCAATGATGTGTGTAAATTATGGAAATTTAGAGAAAGAGGTGCGTGAACTGGATGATGGTGGAATTGATTCCTTCCATATTGATATTATGGATGGAAGATATGTTCCTAATTTTGCCATGTCCTTAAATGATATGTCTTTTATTGCATCTGCAACAGATAAACCTTTAGATGTGCATTTGATGATTGAACATCCCAATAATAATATTCATCTGTTTACAGAAAAACTGCGTAAAGGCGACACTGTATATATTCATCCCGAAGCAGAGTATCACCCTTCAACTACGCTTCAGAAGATCATTGATGCAGGTCTGATCCCGGGCATTGCAATTAATCCGGGAACCAGTGTTGAAACAGTGCTGGAAATGCTGCGTATTGTGGATAAAGTACTGGTAATGACAGTAAATCCTGGAAATGCAGGGCAAATGTATATGCCTTATGTAGGAGAAAAGATATCCAAATTGCTGGAGCTTAAGAGTAAAATGCACTTTAAATTATATTGGGATGGTGCCTGTAGCAAAGAAAAAATTATAGAATTTGCACCCAGGGGAATGAATGGCTTTGTACTTGGGACAACATTACTCTTTGGAAAAGGAAGGCGTTATGGAGAAGTTTTGGAGGATATTAAGAAACTTAAATTTGAGTAGTGATTTTTTGTAAAAATATATAAAGGAGTATATTAACGAGATTATGGGAAATGTATTGGTAACGGGAGCGGATGGGTTCATAGGAAGTCATCTGACTGAAAAATTAGTAAAAAAAGGGTACAATGTTAAAGCATTTGTATATTACAATTCTTTTAATACGTGGGGATGGCTGGATCACTTGCCGGGTGATATTTTAGAACATATTGATATTTTTCAGGGGGATATTAGGGATCCAAACGGCGTGGAAGAGGCTTTAAAAGATTGTGATGCGGTATTTCATTTGGCAGCATTAATAGCAATTCCTTTTAGTTATCATTCACCGGATACATATGTAGACACTAATATTAAAGGTACTTTGAATGTGCTTCAGGCGGCTAGAAAGAAAAATATTCGTACTTTAGTTACTTCTACATCAGAAGTTTATGGAACAGCTCAGTATGTACCAATAGATGAGAAACATCCTTATCAAGGGCAATCGCCATATTCTGCAACTAAGATTGCCGCCGATCGGCTTGCAGAATCTTTCTATCGTTCATTTGAACTGCCGGTAACAATTGTCAGACCGTTTAATACTTATGGACCTAGACAGTCGGCAAGGGCGGTGATTCCTACGATAATTACCCAGTTATTGGCAGGTAAAACAGAAATAAAATTAGGTTCACTGACACCTACAAGGGACTTTAATTTTGTAAAAGATACGGCTGACGGTTTTATTTCTATTTATGAATCTGAAAAAACAATAGGACAGGAAATAAATATAGCAACTCAAAAGGAAATATCAATTGGCCAGCTGGCAGAAGAATTGATTCGACAGATAAATCCAAATGCAAAGATTATATGTGATGAGCAAAGGCTTCGTCCGGAAAAGAGTGAAGTAAACCGGTTACTAGGATCGAATAAAAAAATAAAAGAATTGACTTCATGGGAACCGAAATATACTTTTCAGGAAGGATTAGCTGAAACAATAGAGTTTTTAAGGCATAATCTTGATAAATATAAAACGGATATTTACAATTTATAAATAGAGAAATTACTTTGATATTGGGGAATGGGCAATGATGGAAGATATTTTGGTAAATGAAAATATAACAATACTGCAGGCAATGCAAAAACTGGATGATACTGCTAAAAAAATATTATTTGTATTAAGGGATAAGCAGCTTGTGGCTGTAATGTCTGATGGAGATGTTAGAAGGTGGATTTTAGCCAATGGAAAACTAGATGCACCAATTAAAAATGTTGCAAATTATCATCCCAAATATTTGTTTGAAGAGGAAACAGAAAATGCCTTATCCTATATTAATGCACATAAAATAGAAGCTGTTCCGATTTTGAATAGTCAACATGAAATAGTCAGAATAGTGTTTAGTAAAGAAAATATTAAACCAATTCAGATGGAGGTATTGCAGAATGTGCCGGTAGTGGTTATGGCAGGGGGATTGGGAACCCGCTTATATCCATATACAAAAATTCTCCCCAAACCGTTGATACCCGTGGGAGAAATTCCAATCATAGAGCATATTATGAATGAGTTTAATAACTATGGGTGTAAAGATTTTCATTTAGTTGTCAATTATAAAAAGAGTATGATTAAAGCATATTTTAAAGAAAGTAATGTACGATACAATGTTATGTATGCAGATGAAGAAACACCTTTAGGAACAGGTGGAGGTTTGATGCTTTTAAAAGGGAAAATTCAATCTACTTTTATTTTGACTAATTGCGATATTCTTATTAAACATAATATTGCAAAAATATATAAGCTGCATAAAGAACAGAAAAATACTATTACAATGGTCTGCTCAGCAAAAAAATTTACAATTCCGTATGGCATTGTCGAAATTGATGAAAACGGAGAAATAAAAGAGATGAAAGAGAAACCTTCATTATCATTTTTGACTAATACAGGATGCTATATTGTAGAACCTGAAGTAATAGATGGGTTGGAGGAAAATATCCCAATAGGATTTCCAGATGTCATTGAAAAATGTAAGTGTCAAGGAAAGAAAGTTGGAGTATATCCAATCAGTGAAAAAGCATGGATGGATATGGGACAAATTGAAGAGCTGCGAAAGATGGAGTTATTATTATCCAATGAAATGTAGTAAAATGAAAAGTTAGAAAAACTGAAACGGAAATTAAATATAAATTAGCAGGTGGTTCCATGAAAAAAATAATTATTCTTGGTAAAGGCGGTCATGCGCGAAGTGTAGCAGATGCTATCGAACAAGAGGGAAAATATCAGATTGCAGGGTATGTAGTAAATGAGGAAATAGTTAAGAAAGAGAGTGATAATTATCCAATTGTTGGGAATGATGAAGATTTGCTGAAACTTTATACAAATGGAATCCATTATGCTGCAATCGGAATAGGTTATCTGGGGAAAGGAAATTTAAGAAGAAAATTATATGAGGAATTGAAAAAGATAGGTTACTTTCTTCCAGTCATTTGCGATCCGTCAGCTTCTCTATCAAAGAGAATAGAAATAGATGAGGGTACATTTATTGGGAAAGGTGCTGTCATTAATGCGGGAGCAAAAGTTGAGAAAATGTGCATAATTAATAGTGGAGCTATAATAGAACATGATTGTCATGTGAAAGAGTTTTCCCATGTGGCAGTTGGAACGGTGCTGTGCGGTGGTGTATGCATTGGGAGTGATGTTTTTGTGGGGGCGAATGCCACAGTGATTCAGGATATAGATGTAGGGAATGGTTGCATAATTGGAGCTGGAGAAGTGTTAAGAAAGGATGTAAGCGGCGGTATGATATATCATAATAATAAAACTATAGGTAACATAAAAAATTGCGGGGGGGGGTAAAATAAATCCTCAAAAATATATTGCTTAAAATTTAGATATGTCTGAGGTACATTGTTAGGGAGGAAACAAATGTTTTGGAATGGTTTGCCACTTGTAATTTTCGGAACGTCAGGAATATCTAAAGAAGTCAAAGTAATAATTGATGAGATTAATTCAAAACAGTATAATAATGTATTTGATTTTTTAGGTTTTGTTTCGGAAAATAATCAAGAAGTTGGAAAAAAAATTGGTGAGAGTAAAGTAGTATGTTCAGATGCTGATTTTGAAGAATATATAAAAGCTTTTAAATTACTTGGTGCAGTAATTCCTATTGGAACGTCAAAAATAAAGAAAAAAATCTGGGAAAAAATTTGTAAGTACGATAATTTAGTATATCCAAATATTATTTCACCATCAGCTAAGCTTATGGACAAGAGCAGTATAGAAATGGGAATTGGAAATATTATCTGCAGTGGTTGTATTTTAACAACAGAAATTAAGATTGGCAATTTTAATTTATTTAATCTTAATTCGACTGTTGGCCATAATGTTACTTTGGAAAATTATGGAGTGATTAATCCACTAGTTTCTGTATCTGGTGATGTGACAATTGAGGATGAGGTATTACTGGGGGCAGGATGTGCTATAAAACAGGGAATAACAGTAGGGAAGAAAAGTATTGTAGGATTAGGTGCAATTATTACTAAAGATGTTGTTAGTGAGAAAGTAATGATATGTGAGGCGGCTCATGAAAGGAAAATTTGATGGCAGATAAGGTGCTTATTATTGCAGAAGCAGGAGTAAATCATAATGGAAGTTTGGAGATAGCCAAAAAACTGGTGGATGTGGCTAAGGAAAGCGGAGCGGACATTGTGAAATTTCAGACTGCAAATTTGAAATCGTTGGTTTCTAAGTCTGCTCCTATGGCGGATTATCAGAAGCAAAATACAGGAAAAGAAGAATCACAAATAGAAATGTTGAAAAAACTTTTGCTGTCATACGATGATTTTAAAGAGTTAGCAGATTATTGTAAGAAAAAAGAGATACAATTTCTTTCAACGCCATTTGATATAGAAAGTATACATTTTTTAAATAATATGGTAGAAGTATGGAAGATTCCCTCCGGAGAGATTACTAACTTGCCATATTTACTTGAAATAGCTAAGACAGATAAGAAAATAATTTTGTCAACAGGAATGAGTAATATTGAAGAGATCAGCAATGCAATTGAAATTTTGCAAAGGTGTGGGAAAAGGGATATTGTATTGTTGCACTGTACGACACAATATCCAACACCATATGAAGAAGTAAATTTAAAGGCTATGCTGACACTAAAAGAAAAGTTTGATCTGCCTGTGGGATATTCAGACCACACGGAAGGGATTGAGGTTCCGGCAGCTGCGACAGCTATGGGAGCAGTTGTGATTGAAAAACATTTTACATTGGATAGGGAAATGGAGGGGCCGGATCATAAAGCCAGTTTGGAACCGGATGAACTGAAGCAAATGGTTAAAGAAATTCGCAATATTGAAAAGGCAATGGGAAACGGATTGAAACAACCGGCCACATCTGAAATTGCTAATAAAGTGGTGGCACGAAAGAGCATTGTTGCTTCTAGGCGAATCAAAGAAGGGGAAATCTTTACAGAAGATAATTTAACAACAAAACGTCCGGGAAATGGAATATCTCCAATGAAGTGGTTTGAAGTGTTGGGACAAGCGGCAATAAGAAATTTTGAAGAAGATGAGCTGATTGAATTATGAATAATAGAGAAATAGAAAAAATGATATTGCACTGGATAGCAAATTATTGGGAAGATTTTGATGATGGTATTATAAAATCCAGTATTCCCATTGCACTTGGGCGAGTTGAAGATGACTTCAAAGCCAGCGCATTACCCAGACTATATAACGGAGAAAAAGTTAATTTTTCTTTATATCATGCAGTTTCAAACTCAATTTTTTTATATTATCTCTCAAATACAATATTTTTAGGGGGGTACGAAAGAAGCTGACATTATCTATTATTTAAATAAGATTATGCATGCGAATGACTGGTTCTATCAGATTGAGCTGCCAACACATTTTTTGGCAGAGCACCCTATTGGCAGTGTCTTAGGAAAAGCCGCTTATGGCGACTATCTGTTTATATATCAAGGAACAACAATTGGAGGGAATAGAAAAAAAGGAAAATTATTTTATCCGATACTGGGAAATAATGTATTGCTGTATGCAAACAGCATGGTTTTAGGTGATACCAAAATAGGAAATAATGTTGTTATTTCCGCTGACACATATTTGTTAGATGAGAATATTCCAGACAATTGTATTGTGTTTGGAAAGTCTCCCAATATTGAAATAAAAGTGAAGACAGAACAATATATGAAAGATATGACAAGCCATATCTGGAGATGGTAAGTTTATCTGGAAAAATGTAAGGAAGCTGGGGAATTAGCATGAAAACAATTATAGTTGCAACAGCAACGAGAGCAGAATATGGTTTGCTGCGCCCTGTTATAAAATTGCTTTTAGAGAAGAAAGATTTAAAGACGAAAATAGTGGTGACAGGGGCTCATTTATCACCTGAATTTGGGATGACAGTACATGAAATTGATGATGATGGAATTATTATTGATAAGAAGATAGAAATATTGTTAAGCTCAGATACCCCAATAGCAATTTCAAAAAGTATGGGACTTGCGATGATCAGCTTTGCAGAATATTTTGAAGAAAGTCAACCAGATGCATTGCTGGTTTTAGGGGACAGATATGAGACATTAGCAATTTGTTGTGCAGCTATGAATGCCAGAATTCCAATTTTTCATATGTATGGAGGAGAAACTACAGAAGGAGCAGTTGATGAGGCAATTAGGCATTCAATCACTAAAATGAGTTATCTCCATTTTACAAGTACAGAAATGTACAGACGACGGGTGATTCAGTTAGGAGAAGATCCTGGGAGAGTGTATACAGTTGGAGCTGTTGGAGTAGAGAATGCACTAAAAACGGAATTAATGTCCAGGGAAGCTTTAGAAAAAAATCTTGGATGCCAATTAGGAGAAAATTATGCAGTTGTTACTTTTCATCCAGTAACGCTGGAACATGCATCGTCTAAAAAGCAGATGGAAGAATTGCTGAAGGTAACAGAAGCATTTCCTGATATGAAGTTCTTATTTACGAAAGCAAATGCTGATGCTGATGGCAGAATTATTAATGCTTGCATTGAAGAATTTTTGCAAACACATAAAAATATATATTTATACAGTTCGTTGGGAATGAAAAGATATTTAAGTGCAGTAAAGAATGCGCAGGTTGTAATTGGAAATTCTTCAAGCGGCTTGGTAGAAGTACCGACATTTGGTATACCAACAGTGAACATTGGAGACAGACAAAAAGGCCGTTTGCAGGCGGACAGTATAATAAACTGTGAACCTGAGTACAAGGAAATGAAAAATGCCATAAATAATGCCATTTCCCGTGAATTTAGAGAAAGGGTACGCGTAGTAAAAAATCCTTATGGGGATGGAAATACATCATCTAAGGTCGTGAATATAATATGGGAATGGATGATTGAAAAGAATTTAGACATAAAGAAGAAGTTTTTTGATATTGATTACGAGCAAAGAGAAACGACGTATGAGTGATATTGTTTCATATAGGAGGACCTAATGGAAATATTAGTTATAGGGTTGGGATCTATGGGAAAAAGGAGAATCCGGCTCCTAAAAAAAATAAGATCAGATTTAGTAATTATTGGCGTAGATAGCAATAGTGAACGAGCAGAGAATGTTAAGAAGGAATATGAAATAGAGGTTTCTACAAGTTTAGAAAAGGCGCTGGAAGAATATAATGCAGAATATGCTGTGATATCAACGTCTCCAATTTCACATGCAGCAATTATTCAGAAGTGTTTAGAGAGTGGAATGCATGTATTTACAGAGTTAAATTTGGTAAATGACGGATATATACAAAATATTAAATTGGCTGAGGAAAAGAAAAAAATACTTTTTTTGTCATCAACCTTTTTGTATAGAGATGAAGTGAAATACATAATAGGAAAAATGGGGGATTATGTAGGCAGGGTAAATTACAGTTATCATATAGGGCAATATTTACCTGACTGGCATCCATGGGAGAACTTTAAGGATTTCTTTGTGGGGAAAAAAGAAACAAATGGGTGTAGAGAAATTTTTGCAATTGAATTACCATGGCTTATCAGGGCATTTGGAGAAATTGAGAGCGTGAATGTGCTGGCAGGTAATAATACGGATTTAAATATTGATTATCAGGATAATTACCTAGTGTTAATCAAACATAAAACAGGTCATAAGGGAATGATGGCGGTTGATATTATGTCCAGAAAGGCTGTAAGAAATTTTGAATTGTTTGGTGAACAGATATATATTACATGGGATGGCAGCCCAATGGGGTTAAAAGAATATAATGGGGAAAACAAGGAAGAAAAGACCATAACACTGTATAATAGTGTAGATACTTTAGAGGGGTATAGTTCATTTGTGATTGAGAATGCTTATGAAAACGAATTGAGAAATTTTTTTGAAGTTGTTAAAGGCGAAATACAACCACAATATTCCTTTAGTGATGATTTAATTACATTAGAGTGGATTGACAGGATTGAAGAAAGATGAATAGATTAAAAGTTTGCTTTATTGGTTTTGGTTCCATTGCCAGAAGACATATATCAAATTTAGTGCAGGTATGTCAGACAATGGAGATGGATTTAATAATTGAATTATGTAGAAGCAATAATACCCGTGAAATGGACCCAAATTATGAAGGGATGATCAACACAGTATATTATGGTATAGATGACATTCCGGATGACTATGATATCATATTTGTTACAAATCCCACGAAGTGCCATTTTGATACTTTGGTAAGGGTACAGGAAAAAGCCAAGCATTTTTTTGTTGAAAAGCCGGTATTTGATAGAACTAACGTGGATATTTCAAAGCTTACCTTTCCGCGTGGAGGTGTTTGTTATGTGGCATGTCCTTTACGATATACAAGTGTGATACAGTATTTGAAAAAAAATATTAATTTTAAAAAAATATATAGTGTGCGCAGTATTAGCTCCAGCTATTTGCCCAACTGGAGAGAGGGAATTGATTATAGAACAACTTATAGTGCACATAAGACTTTAGGCGGTGGTGTGGCAATCGACTTGATACATGAGTGGGATTATATTACTTATCTCATGGGAATGCCTGAAAAGGTGCACAATATTCTGGGCAAGTTTTCAGATTTAGAGATAGACAGTGAGGATTTGGCCATATATATTGCACAGTACAAGGATAAATGCGTAGAATTGCATTTGGATTACTTTGGAAGAAAACCAATGCGTAAAATTGAGCTGTACGGGAAAGAAGATACTATTATAGGCGATCTGATATCCAATGAAGTTATATATTTAAATGGAGGACAAAAGCTTACTTTTGATGAGGAAAGAAACGATTATCAGAGAAGAGAATTACTGACATTTTTAGGAATGATCTTTAAAAATGAAAAAAATTCTAATGATATTGCAAATGCATGCCAAATATTGGATTTAGCAAATGGGATGCTGTAGAAAGGAATAATAAAATATATGAAAATTTTGTTTACTATATGCGGAAGAGCTGGATCAAAGGGAATTAAAAATAAAAATATTAAAGAATTTTTAGGCTATCCATTACCATATTACACATTATCTGCATTGGATTTGTATTTAAAAAAAATATCTAATAGTGAAAGTGATATTGTACTGAACACTGATAGTAAAGAACTTATAGAGTTATTTGAAAAAAATCCTATACGTCCTACGTGGATAATAGAACGGGAAGAGAACCTTGGACAGGATAATACACCTAAAATAGCAGTGATAAAAAATTGTCTGGAAGAAATGAAGAAGCGTACGCAAAAAGATTACGATATGGTGGTAGATCTTGATATTACATCACCATTAAGAAGAATATTCGATATTGAAAATATTATAGAAGAAAAAGAAAAATTTTCTTATGATGTTGTTTTTTCTGTAACCGATTCAAGGAGAAATCCGTATTTTAATATGGTTAAAAAAAGTGGAGAATTATTTGAGCGAGTAATAAAATCAAATTTTAACTCACGTCAAGAGGCGCCGGAAATATATGATATGAATGCATCAATTTATGCGTATTCACCTCAATTTCTGTTAACAGGTAAGAATATTTTTGATGGAAAATGTGGAATTATAAAAATGTATGATACGGGAATTTTGGATTTAGATCACGAAAACGACTTTGAACTGATGCAAGTGATTGCAAATTTTTTATTTAATAATGATGAAACATTCGGGGAGATTAGAAAGAATTTACTAATTTAAATATATAATGGACTTACCACGGAAGAGATTCATAAAATAACCGGGTAAGTCCAATTAACAGATTTAGTGTACCAATATATTTATCTGGTTATGAATTTTTATCAAAGAGACTGTCAAAATCAATACGTTCAATTGCATCAAGCATTGTCGAGCGCGAAGCATTCATAAGCTTTATTCCTTTTGAGGCAGCAACGCTTGCAGCAGTTTTATATCCTTCATACATGACAGGAAATATCTCTGCAGAATGCTGGGTTTGATCAATATAATCAGATTTCTCAGGAGGAAGATAGTTTTGTGTAAAATGATTATTTTTTTGACTGTAAGTAAAATCAATTCCTAGTAAATAGATTTCTGTGCAGCCAAGAAAAAAAGCAAATTGTATGCAAAAATAAGTTATGGTAGATGCCCAATACGCACCAGTAGAAAAATCGCTGCTAAATTTAGCGGGACAATTTTCCCCGATATACTGCTTACATACATGGAATGAAATAAAAGGATTTTCCCCTTGATCTTCAGCCAGGCAGTAATCGGCAGCAAACATTTGATCTATATATCCTTCTTTAAGCAGACTATTTTTCCACACCCGATATCCTTCTTTATCCTCTATGAAATAAAAATCAGGGCGCCATTTTGTAGATTCATATGCTGTAAAGATTCCATTTGAAGCAATACAAATTTCATTATTATCTTTTAAGAGATCAAGGTCTTCTATGCGCAGGCTGGGGCCTGTTCCTAAAACAAAACAACGTTTCCCTTTATGCATATTTCTATACTTTTCAAGTTCAGGATTATAGTATTCAGGAAATATATCTTTAAAATCAAAAAGATCAATTTGCCGGCAGGCAGGTATAGTGTTGCGGTTGAAAAAATCACCAGTTATATACAGTACTGCATTTTCATTAATAGTAGAGCCAATGCAGTCGGGATTATTTAGCTTTATGGTATGTAATAATGTTTGGCTGCAATCATTTTCTGGAACAATTAAAGCGCTTCTTTCAGTAGTAGTCAGATAATCTCTAAGAAGCAGACTAAACAAATTTAGACCATATAATAAAATGGAATTTTCGTTAAAAAACTTTTCATCCAGCTTTAGAAACAGGTCTGTAATTACAGTTTCACATATTTCAGGAGGAAGAATATCTGTACGAAGATAAGGGACATTGTCACGATCCAGTATCCCTGCAATTTTATTATGCGGCCAAAAAGGTGAAATGATCATGATACAGTCCTGATAATTTTTAAGATAATCATCATAACTGATTATGGGTAATCCATTATACATTCCTCCAGAAAGAGATTTGTTAGCATCAACAAAAGCCATTATTTGATTTTGAGGAATAATGTTACAAAGATTTTTACCTCTAAAGCCACAGCCCCAGATAACATACTTTAGTGCCATTCTATTTTCCTTTACACATAATTTTTTTATTTATCTTAAAAGTGTTAAAATTCATTTTATATTGTAACATATTGGACTAATGTATTCAAGCTTCGAATTTCTTGCATTTTCGTGGTTTTGTTTGCAGAAACCTAATTTTTTTCATGGAAAATAGGATAAAAACCTTATTTCTATAAGCGTATCCTAAAGTTTTTTCAGAAATGTCCGATATAATTAATAATTAGATATATGTTTAAAATAGACACATTAAAATGGATTTTGTCAAGTGCGAATGGATTCGCTGTTATTTGGGTGGCTCTGCTCTTGATGCAGAGTTTTTTTGTGGTTTGAAATAATATGAGAAAAGATTTAACTAAAAAATTGGAAGGTGAAAAGAATGTATTTAATATATGGGGCGGGAGCAGTAGGAAAAAGATACGTAAAACAATGTAATGAAGCAGATATTACAGATATAGAAATAACAGATTCAAATTCTTTATTGTGGGGGACTTGTTTAGAGGGGCATACTATCATATCTCCAAATGAGGCATTTTTAAGTGAATATGATTATGTTATTATTGCTGCAGAGAGTAAAGCATATGATGAAATAAGATCACAAATAAAGAATCGTATAAAAAATACAACTATTATTTCTTATGGGAAAACGATTGTTTGGAATGACCGGTATTTATATGATACTGGTAATATCAAGTTTATAAAACCTTTGGTTAGCGGCATTTATTTGTTGGAAGATTTTGCATCCAACATTGCTCAGGAAACGTTAAATGATTTGGAAAAATTTGCAATCTGGGGGAGACACAAAAGACTAGATAAGTGGATGCATTATTATGAGGCATACGACAGGGCATTTTCCAAATATAGAAACAGGCCTGTATCTATTCTTGAAATAGGAGTTAGGGGGGGTGGATCTTTGCAAATGTGGAAAGACTACTTTGGGAAAAATGAAACGGATGTCACCATATATGGAATTGATATTGATTCAAGATGTAGAGAACTTGAGGAGGAGAAAATAAGAATATTTATTGGTTCACAGGAAGATAAAGAGTTTTTGAACCAGGTAAAAGAGAAAATTGGAAAAATAGATATTATCATTGATGATGGTGGACATACTATGAATCAGCAAATTACATCTCTGGAAACATTGTGGGATTGCTTGAAGGATGATGGGACATATTTATGTGAAGACACAGGTACATCATATATGGCTGAATTTGGTGGGGGATATAAAGCGCTAAATACTTTTATTGAATATTCAAAGAATTTAATAGACTATATTCATGCGGAAAATTCAGAAACAGGTGAATTACGGTCAAACCACTGGTCTGAGGAAGTAAAAGCTCTATCTTATTACAACGGTATGGTTTTTATTGAGAAAACCAGTCGGAAGAATCGTATGTATGATTGGATTATTGAAGAAGGGGAATAAAGAGAATGAAACCAAGCTTAAGTATATCAATTCCGGCATATGGATATCCAGATAGTCTGAAAGCCAACATCACCAGATTATTAACCAGTGTAAGGCAAGACATAGAAATTGTTGTGGTAGATAATGATGAGACGGGAACACAGATTAAAGAGTCTATGTTGCAAATAAAAGACAGTCGATTTCATTATTATCAAAATGAATGCAATATTGGAAGAACAAATAATATTGTGAAAGCCATTGAAAAAGCAGAGGCCGATTTTGTGCTTTTAATGAGTTGTGATGATGAATTAAATCTTGATGCTTTAGATAAGGTAATAGAGGCTATTGAGAATTTCCCGGAACTTGCATTGGTTATGGGGACAGTTACCACCAGCTTAGGAGGACTGGCATATCCCAATATTGGAGCCGGAAGGTATGAACGGGGATTTCAGGTTTTGAATGCATTACCTTTTTTGGCAAGCCTGCTTCCAATGGTAATAAACAAAAAATATGTAGATTGTGAAAAGCTGTATGATTTAAACGAAACTTATATGCAGAATCGACTGGCACTGTTGGTTGCTAATAGTGGTGATCTGATAGTTTTGGATTGCATTTTAGGAATGCAAGTGGATTATATGGAAGGAAGGACTGAAGGGGGAGGAGCGATAGAAGTTTTTGAAAACGGAATAGATATGTCTTCATGGAATGCAGGAGGATGTTATTATGGACCATATCGTAGAATTGAACAGCTTCAGTCGGAATTAGATATTATTAATCAGTATAAATTACGGACAGATAAAAAAATAAAAATTGTCGAGAAATTTGTATCACGAAGGATTGGACAGCTTTGTAATTACATAGTAGGATGCCATGATGTATATTTAGTAAAGTCAGCTGGAACAGAAGGATTTATGACGTATGAGGAGGTGTTTACTCTTTTTTTAGCACGTATGGGTGAATATTTCGCAGCGCTGGAACAGAAAAAATGCTATTTTTTTTCAGGAAGACTTCAGGATATGATAAAAAATGAACGACTGTTACTGGAACGTGCCGAGGCTATTCTGAGTGTGATTCAAGAAAAAAATGTAGTTGTTTGGGGACAGGGAAATAAAAGTGAAAAGCTTATCGGCTTTTTGAAGCTGATAAATATTAATGTAAAAGTTATTGCAATAGAAAACAAGAAATATAAACAGGACGTGGAAATTATCGATTTGAATAATCTATCACAGTCAGAAATTGTTTTGATACCTGATGGTTATAGTGATACAATTGAAAAAATACTAAGTGATAAGAGTGAATGCAACTATTACTTTATGGATCAGATGGCCAAATATTTAGCTGTAGTCTATTGCAGTCAGCATAAAGATGGAAATTGCATGAAATCATTTTTGGATTTTTATTAAGATAAGGAGAATAGATATGAAATGCCGTTATTGCAACAATAAAAGTATAAATGAATTTATTGATTTAGGACAACAGCCTTTGGCTAATGATTACTTAAGCGAAAATTCTTTAAACAGGGGGCAATACTATCTCCCATTAAAGGTTGGATTTTGCGAACAGTGCGGATTGGTTCAGGTGATTGACTATGAGGCACCTCAAAATATATTTAATGAGAATTACAAATACTTTAGCTCATATTCGAGTAGTTGGCTGGCACATTGTGAAAATTATGTGGATATGATTGTAAAACGTTTGAAATTAGAAAGAGACTCAAATGTTATGGAGATTGCATCTAATGATGGATATTTACTGCAATACTTCAAAAAATACAATATAGATGCATGGGGGATAGAGCCATCAGCTTCCGTTGCACAAATAGCCTTGGAAAAAGGAATACGAACAAAAATTGAATTTTTTACGGAGGAATATGCAAGAAAAGAATTTGCAAAGAAAGCAGATTTAATTATTGGAAATAATGTTTTGGCGCACGTGCCTGATATTGGAAATTTTATTCGCGGATTAAAGATTGCATTGGCTGAAACAGGTACAATTACAATGGAATTTCCCAGCGTTTGGGAACTGATAAAGAATAAATATTTTGATACAATTTATCATGAACATTTTTCTTATCTTTCACTTCAGTTTGTGAAAAAAGCATTTAATGATTGTGGGTTGGAAATATATGATGTGGATAGGCTTCAGACACACGGAGGCTCATTGAGAATTTATGCAAAACATATGGAAAATGACAACTTGAAGCAAACAGATAGTGTAACAGAATTACTAAATCTTGAAAAACAAGCAGGAATATTGACCGATGATTTATATAATGAATTTGGGAAGACGGTAAAGAATATAAAATATAATATTAACTATCAATTATTAAAGCTTAAAATGGAAGGAAACAATATCATTGGTTATGGAGCAGCAGCAAAGGGGAATACATTATTTAATTATGCCAGTATTGATAAAGACATTATAGAATATGTAGTGGATAAAAGTCCTTATAAACAGAATTTATATTTGCCTGGAAGCCAAATACCTATTTGCAGCGTAAGTAAGATAAAAAGTACAAAGCCGGATTATATTGTTATTATACCATGGAATTTGAAAGATGAAATAGAACAGGAATTAGATTTTATTAGGGATTGGGGCGGAAAATTTATTACATTACTTCCTGATTTTCTGATTTGGTAGTTATAATAGAATTTAGAATAATGAGAGACAGGGAAGAAACCACATCCGGAAATTATTAGGAGAAGATCATGAAAAATGTGTTAGTTACAGGCGGAAGTGGATTTATTGGAAGCGCACTGGTTGAATATTTGGTGAATAACGGAAAGCAAGTTTTTATTCTGAAAAGAAGTTGCACTCCATTAAGTGATTTGCGGGAAAAAAAACTACATGGAGCAACTACTTTGTGTATGGATTTAAAACATATTTCCCAATTAGCTGAATTGGATTTACAAATTGATACATGCTTCCATTTTGCCTGGGATGGAATATCCGGAACAGCTTTATCAGATTGGAAAACGCAATTGTATAACATTGAATACTGCTGCGAATTGTTGAAAACAGTTGGGCAGATGGGGTGTAAAAAGTTCATAGGTGCAGGAAGCTTTGGACAGTTGGAATTAAATGGAGATTCGTATTTAAAAGGACGGGAAAATTTTTATAAATGCGCAAAAGATTCTTGTGAAAATTTTGGCAGAACATTAGCGGGGGAATTAGAAATTGATTTTATTTGGCCTATGATAACGAATTGCTACGGGGTGGGGGAAGAATCCAATCGTTTTATTAATTCTCTGCTGAAAAGACTTATAAAAAATGAAGACGTGGCAGTTAGTGAGGGGACACAATTATATGATTTTGTATACATTGACGATGTGGTAAGAGCATTTTATTTGATTGGAGAATACGGAAAGAGCGGTAAATGTTATGTGATTGGAAGTGGTAAAGCGAAGAGACATAGAGAGTGGATAGAGCAAATACCCCGACTAATCGGTTCAACAGGGCAGTTAAAATTCGGAGAATATAAATATGAAGGAATTTATTTGGAAAAAAAGGATTTTGACATTACAAATTTGGTAGAAGATACTGGATTTTCCCCATTGATTTCATTTGAAGAGGGGATTCGGATGACAGCGCTTTATTTAAAAGAGACTGAAAAGGTAAACTGGTGAGATTGAAAAATGGATATTGAGAAGATAAGGCAGTTTATTAAAAATAAGAAAGTGTTAATTACAGGACATACAGGTTTTGTTGGTGCATGGCTGTGTGTAATATTAGATTATTTTGGGGCGGATGTTATTGGATTTTCCTTACAGGAAGAAGAGGGATCTTTGTATGAGAAAATTAAAAATAATATCAAAATAAAAAGTTATTATGGGGATATTGTCAATATAGATGAATTAGAAAAGTGTATGGATGAAAACAGACCGGAAATAGTAATTCACAATGCTGCGTTTGTTTTTATATTAAAATGTGAAAAAGATCCTTATCAGACATATGCTACGAATGTTATGGGTACGGTAAACTTATTAGAGATCATAAGGAAAAGGGAGTATGTTAGGCATCTGATAGGAGTTAGCAGTGATAAAGTATATAAAAATCTCGACAATGAAAAAGTTTTATTTTCAGAGACAGATGCGTTAGATGGTGGAGAGCCATATTCCTGTAGTAAAACGTGTCAGGATCTTATAATACAGTCATATTATAATACTTATTTCAAGCAAAACATGATAGGCGTTTCATTATTTAGGCCCAGTAATATGATAGGAGGAGGAGATCATAATAAAATACGATTAATTCCTTCAATTATAAATAGCATAAAAAATAATGAAACTTTGGAATTAAGAAATCCTGCTGCCATTCGTCCGTGGCAGGACATTCTGGATGTAATGGATGCATACCTGAATGTGCTAATTCATAATTGGGGCAAAGGAAAATTAAATATTTATAATTTGGGACCAACGGAAGAAAATATTTGTTCTGTATTGGAGATTGTAAAAATTATTGAAAATATTAAGGCCGATAGGGACAGACTAGGTATTGTGCAGGCACAGACAGATAATATAGAAAAAACTTATCTTGGACTTTCAATCGATAAAATTAAGGAGAATGAAGCCTGGATGCCGCGAAAAGGATTGGAAGAATCATTGAGGGACTTATATTCTTTTTATGAAAATGATATGGGGTATAATGCATATGAATTAATGATTAAAGATATAAAAAGTTATTATCAGGTCAAATAGGAGGCAGGGTTAATGAAAGTTGTTTTACTGGCAGGAGGTAAGGGAACAAGAATCAGTGAAGAATCTAGTGTACGTCCAAAACCAATGATTGAAATAGGGGAAATGCCTATTTTGTGGCATATTATGAAACTGTATTCTTATTATGGCTTTAATGAATTTATTATATGCTGTGGGTATAAAGGTTATATGATAAAGGAATGGTTTGCGGATTATTTTTTGCATATGTCAAATGTGACTTTTGACTTTACTGATGGCAACAAAATGATTGTTCATAATAATGTAGCGGAACCATGGAAGGTAACTTTAGTGGATACCGGTGAAGAAACCATGACGGGGTACAGAATAAAACAAATCCAAAGTTATATTCCTCAAAATGAAAGCTTTATGCTGACTTATGGAGATGGTGTATCAAATGTTAATATCGCCGATCTGGTAGATTTTCATAAAAAGCACGGAAAAACTGCTACAATGACAACCGTACAGCCAAGTGGACGATTTGGTATGGTGGATATCAGGGATGATGGAACCGTAGACAGATTTGTTGAAAAGCCACAAGGGGATGGCGGATGGATTAATGCGGGATTTATGGTGTTAAATTATAATGCTTTTGAATATTTAAGTGATGATGAAAATTTATCATTTGAAGATAGGCCTATGAGGCAATTAGTTCAAGATCAGGAAATGGTTGCCTATAAGCATTACGGTTTTTGGCAGCCTATGGATACTTTGCGTGATAAAGTAAAATTAAATACGTTGTGGAAAATGCAGACTGCACCATGGAAGGTTTGGAATTAAGAATGAATCATATAATTGAGGAAGATATAAAAGAAATTATACATACCCCATTGCCATGGGAGGAACTGGCAAATAAAACAATATTAATAACAGGGGCCAACGGATATCTTGCAACTTATATGGTGTATACAATGTTGGGATTGAATGATATAATTCATTTGAATCTAAAAGTGATTGCACTGTGTAGGAATGAAGAGAAAGCATTAAGTAAATTTGGTGAACTAAAAAATCGGAATGATTTAGTAATTCTGATACAAGATGTGGTAGATAATATTGATGATCAGTATCGTGCAGACTATATTCTTCATATGGCCAGTCCGGCTAATGCATATGCGTATAAAGAAAATCCATATAGTGTTTTTTCGGCTAATGTTTTGGGATATCATAATCTTTTGAGCAAATATGAGAAATGGAAAGTTAAAAAGATTTTGGCATTTAGTTCATATGTTGTGTATGGTGATTCTATGCCGGAAGAAGGAACATTAGAATCCTATCGAGGTTCATTTGATTTTACAGATTATAGACATGTTTATGCATTAAGTAAACAAATGACAGAAATGATGTCGAGTATTTATATTGAAAAATTGAAGGCCAATATAAGTACTGTACGTCCTGCTATTATTTACGGACCAGGGATGGGGTATTCGCAAAAAAAACATATAACTGATTTTATAAAAAATTATTTGTTTGATGATAGCATACAATTGAAAAGTACAGGAGAAGTAGTGCGTTCGTTTTTATATATAAAAGATGCCATATTAGCATTTTTAACTGTTCTTTTAAGGGATAAGAATTGCACTGCTTATAATGTGTGCTCAGAAAATTCAGTCTGTTCAATAAAAGAACTGGCGGAAGCTTTTACTACATTAGACAGAACAATAAATGTTGTTATAAACATTCCTTCAGAAGAAGAAAAAAATATATACCTTAAAGCACATATTAAAAGCGGAATTCTCACAAATCAGAAGTTGAGGGAATTAGGATGGGAAGAAAAGACTTCCTTACAAGAAGGCATTTGCAGAACTGTAGAATGGGCGAAAAGTGCAGACTTTATCAACATGTGAGAAGATAGGAGAGAAGATGACAGTTTCAGAGTATATTTTTAATTTTATAAAAGAAAAGGGATGTAATACCGTTTTTATGGTTTCTGGAAGTTCTGCTATGTGGCTCACTGATGCACTATGCAGGAATAAAGATCTGCGTGCGATCTGCTGCCATCATGAGCAAGCTGCAGCAATGGCGGCAGATGGGTATGGAAGAGTAAATGGTATTCCAGGTGCATGCCTTGTGACAATAGGGCCAGGTGCAACAAATGCGATTACAGGAGTCGCACAGGCATATTTGGATTCATCTCCTATGTTTATTTTTTCAGGGCAGGCCAACTCAAAGCTCTTAAAGTATCAAAAGGAATCCGGAATTAGACAAAATGCTACACAGAGTCTTACATTAGACCAGATGGCAGCTCCAATTACAAAATATTTTGCAGCAGTAATGGATCCTGCTGATATCAGATATCACATGGAACGGGCATATTATGAGGCTGTGTCTGGTCGGAAAGGTCCTGTTTGGATTGATGTACCTGTGGACATTCAAAATAGGCAGATACCAGAGCAAATGCACGGTTTTACCCCGGAAAAAGGGCTACAGACAGTTGATTTCTCTCAGATAAAATATGTAATTGACGCATTACAAAGAGCAAAAAAACCAGTCATTTTGTCTGGATATGGGATAAAAAGCAGTGGAAGTGTCAAGTTGCTGGAAACATTAAGTGAAAAGCTGAATATTCCAGTTGCGGTTTCCAGAGGAGGAATTGACTCTTTTTCTTCAATAAATCCGTTATTTTTAGGAAGACCGGGAAGTTATGGTGACAGACCGTCGCATTTTGCAATTCAGGAATGCGATTTACTGTTGATATTTGGAAGCCGATTGTCGGTTTCGACAATTGGGTATTACCCCGAAAAGCTGGCATTAAATGCAACAAAGATTATGGTTGACATTGATGAAAAGGAATTGGCCAGAGACACTGTTCCAATCGATTATAAAATACAGGCAGATCTCAATCAATTTTTAAATACATTATTATGCGAACTAGAAAATGTGAATATATCCAATGATCATAAAGAATGGATTGAACATTGCAAGCAGATGAGAAAAAAGTATCCTAATGTTCTTCCAGAGTATGCAGACGAGACGCCGTTAAATGAATATTATTTTACTGATTGTCTTTCACGCTTGGCCGACAATGAAGCAAATATCGTTGTGGATACAGGGAGCGTATGTAATATTGTATCGCAGAGCTGGACGTTGAAGAGTGGACAAAATTATTTGATTTCTGGTGGATTATCGTGCATGGGATTTTGGGCAACGTCAATAGGCGTATGCCAGAAAAACCGCCAGGTGATAGCCATTGCAGGTGATGGCAGTACTCAAATGAATATTCAGGAGTTTGCTACAATGCAGCACAATAAACTGCCAATCAAACTTTTTGTATATAACAATAATGGCTATATGTTAATTCGTCATAACCAGCATAATTATATGGAGGATAGATTTCTTGGGGTAGGACCAGACAGCGGGGTGCAGACACCGGACTTTGTGAAAGTTGCCGAGGCATATAATTTAAAAGCTGTTAGAATATGCTCTGATGATAATATAGATGAGAAAATTCAATATGTGTTGGATTATGATGGACCAGTTGTATGTGAAGTGATTGTACAAGAATTTGCGCCGATTGTTCCAAGAATTGCATCAAGAGTAATGCCGGATGGCAGTCTAAGAGCGGCGGAATTTGATGACTTATATCCATTTTTGGATAAATAAAATGTATGGAGAAGAGAGTATGATTTTAAGAGCAAAAACAAAAACATTATTTTCAGGAAAAGAATTGACAGAAAAGCAACAGCAGAATACAAATCTGAATATACATGAATTGGAGGCTGAAAATACAATTTTGGAATCCTATCCCAGACGATTAGTCTTTGAATTAACAAATGCATGTAATTTGAATTGTGTGATGTGCGGAAGAAATGCAGCAGATTTTAAACCCACGATGTTTGATATGGATGTTTTTCGCAGTTTTGAACCACTGATGGATATTGTGGAAGAAGTTACTCTGATGGGGTGGGGGGAACCTACGATTCATCCTCATTTTAATGAGATGTTGGAAATTATTAATAAGCACAGTGCCAGAAAGTATTTTTGCTCTAATGGAATGAATCTCAAAAAAATTAAAGATGCAATTTTTGACTATAAGGTTGATGTATTTGCAGTAAGTCTTGATGGAGCGTCTGAGGAAACGAATGGAAGAATTAGAAGGGGATCCAAGATTGATCAAATTACTGCTGATTTGAAAGAAATTGTTCGTATAAAGAAAGAGCGGGGGTTAAAATATCCGTGGATTAATTTTGTTTTTTGCGCGATGCGCTCCAACATACGGGAATTACCTGATTTAGTGCGTTTGGCGGCAGAAATTGGAATAGAGGAGGTTAAGGTAGTCTATTTAACTGTATTTGGAGAAGATTTGATGAACGAATCGCTTTGGGAACAGGATTCACTGGTTCATGAGATGTTTGAGGAAGCAATACGTGTTGGTGAAGAATTAGGTATTGTATTGAAACTTCCACATTATGTAGGGGAAGATGTTGCAGAAGACCGTTATCATAAAGAGTGTTTTGTATCATGGAGGGATTTTTTCCTGGGATCAGATGGATATGTACGCCCTTGTATGTCAACACCGATACAATTTTTTCAATATGATATGAATAAACCATTTATGGAAATGTGGAATGCGCCGGAATATCAGAATTATCGAAAGATTGTAAATGATCAGGAAAAAATGGATAGTCCATGTAAACGTTGTTATCAATCGTCGCATTGCAATTGGAATCGAAAAGAGTCATTTATTCAAATAGGTGAGTCATTTTCTCCTGATTGGGCGAACAAGTAATCTGGCTTTTGCGTTATCGCTACTGTAAAGGCGTATGGATACTAGTTGATGATAAGCAATCTATTATATGGAAAAACACCAATGATTAAAAGGAGGAATAATGGTGGAAAATATTGCAGTAGTCGGTGTTGGAGCATTAGGCAAACGACATCTACAGTCGTTGGTGGAGTTAGAAAGGGATGTAAAGCTTTTTGCAGTTGAAAAAAATCCCGAAACGTTAAAGGCGTTGGCAGAGGAATTTAATGTACAGAATGGGTGCAGCATTACTTGTGTACAGGAAATAGAAGAGCTTCCTAATGTATTGGATTTGGTAGTAATTGCAACATCTTCTGATGTAAGAAGAATGTTGTTTGAAAAATTGACAAACCACGCAGAAATAAAAAATATAATCTTTGAAAAGGTACTGTTTCAAAGGATAGAGGATTATTATTTTGTGGAACAGAAGCTGCAGGAAAAGAAGATTAAGGCATGGGTTAATTGTGCAAGGAGAGAATGGGATTCTTATCATTGGTTAAAAGGAAAAATTTTAAATTGTTCCAGCTTTGCTTTTACTGCAATCGGTGGGCAATGGGGAATGGGATGTAATTCTATTCATATTCTTGATTTGATCGAGTTCCTATCAGACGGGAAATGTCATTTGGATTTAGTCAGATTATTGCCTAATATTGTGGAAAGCAAGAGAAAAGATTTTTATGAGTTCTTTGGTTCCATTACAGGAGACTGTGGCAAATGTTATGCATATCAGGTAGCGTGTATGGATAACACAAATTTACCTTTTATAATAGAAATTACAGGTGACACACTTCGGGCGATCATAAATGAGGCGAAGCAGGAAATTTACATTTCGGAAAAAGAAAATGACTGGGCTTGGGAGAAAATGACTTTTAATGTTAGTTATCAGAGTCAGCTGACCAAAAAAGTGGCACAAACAATATTGGAAATCGGTGACTGTCGTTTGGCGAAATATGAGGATTCGATGAAACTGCATTTGGAGCTAATTACACCATTGATTCAATATTTTGAAAATCAGGGAATGGAGGAAGGATTATGCCCGATAACATAAAAGTCTTATTGGTAGGCGCTGGAAATATGGGAAAAGAATATTGCAATGTACTGAGAGCCCAGCAGATTGAGCCAATTGTAATAGGCAGAGGAAAGGAAAGTGCAAAGAAATTCCAAGAAGAATTAGGACTTCCGGTCTTGACTGGTGGTATAAATTGTGCCCTAAAATCTTTAAACGATATTCCTAAAGCAGCCATTGTGGCAGTAAATGTAGACCAGCTGGCAGATGTAACAGCAGAACTGCTTCGTTGTGGAATACAAAGAATTTTAGTGGAGAAGCCGGCTGGAATGGATCGAAACCAAATTGAAGTATTGAATGATTTGGCGGAGAAAAAAAGTGCTAATGTTTATGTAGCTTATAATAGAAGATATTATGCATCTACGGAAAAAGCGCTGGAAATAATTAAAGAGGATGGCGGAGTATCATCATTTAATTTTGAGTTTACAGAATGGAGCCACGTGATAGAAACGACCAAACATTTGCCGGAGGTGAAAGAAAACTGGTTTTTGGCAAATTCTACGCATGTTGTTGATCTGGCGTTTTATTTGGGTGGAAAGCCTGTTCAAATGTCATCTTATACTGGGGGAAAACTAACTTGGCATAAAAGATGCAGCTCTTATGTTGGCGCAGGTATATCGGATAAAGGTGCATTATTTTCTTATCAGGCAAACTGGGCAGCACCAGGAAGATGGGCAGTAGAGATATTGACAACAAAGCACAGACTGTATTTTAAACCGATGGAACAGCTTGCAATACAAAAAATTGGCTCTGTTAAAGTAGAGGAAATAGAAATAGACGACCATTTGGATAAAGAATTTAAACCAGGCCTTTATAAACAGGTGGAGGCCTTTGTTAAAGATTTAGATGACGGAAAAAGGATCACTTTGTCCGAACAGTTAATGCACATGGATTTTTATGAAAAGATAGAACAAATAAATTCTGTATGGATTAAAATTTAAAAAATATATGGAGCAAACAACAATGTCTTTTACCAATACCAGCAAACTGATAATATTTGGCGCCAGGAGCATTGCTCTTGGCGCTTGTTTAGCCATTGAAAAGTTATATCCTGAATGTGAAGTCATAGGTTTTATGGTGAGCAGCCTTAAGGAAAATCCGAATCGCCTTTGTGGGCTGCCGGTGATAGAAATCGATGATTATGAAGATAAAGATATCCCTGTTTTAATTGCCATCCCTGAAGACGTTCAGAATGTTGTGAGGGGTATTCTTTCAGATAAGGGATTTAAGAATGTTTATTGCCTTACTTCTTCTAAAGAAGCGGAATTAATGGGCAGATACTTTGAGAGCATTGGAAGATTTCCTTCCTTATATAATGATGATCCATATAACAGGGATGATTCATGTAATAGGACTGATTCCAAGGCAGAAATATATATGGCGAAATTCTACAGAGATAAGCCTTTAAAAAACGCATATTCCATTCCGGACTGGGTACATCCCATTCAGGTAGGGGCGGCATTGACGGACCAGAGGATTACTGAGATTACAGATGATTCAGGGGAAAATATTTCTACTAAAAATGTGAATTACTGCGAGCTTACGGCGCTATACTGGATGTGGAAAAATAAGTTGTGCACTGAAGAAACAGATAAGTATTTTGGGCTATTTCATTATAGAAGATTTTTGGATATTACAGATGACGGTCTGATGGCAATGAAAGCAAAAAATGTTGATGTACTTTTGCCATATCCTTTGCTCCATGAGCCGGATATCAGCGAGCACCACAGCAGGTATATTGAGGAGAGCGACTGGGATGCCATGCTGCAGGCACTGAAAGAATTATATCCTGATTATGCGGAACGCTTTCAGGAAATCTTAAGACAGTCTTATTTATACAATTACAATATGATCATAGCAAAACGGGAAATTTTAAAAGACTATTGTGAATGGCTGTTTCCAATACTTAAGAGAACGGAAGAGTTAAGCACGCCTAAAGGCTGGGAGAGGGCAGACCGGTACATAGGATACCTGGGAGAAAATCTGCTGACATTGTATTTTATGTATCATGCAGAAAAATGGAATATTAAGCATGTGGGAAGGAAAATGCTGATCTGAGATTTGTAGGAGGAGAACCTGTGAATACTGCACTTATTTTATCCGGAGGGACTGGCAGCCGCATAGGCGGAGACATACCCAAGCAATATATTGAAATTTACGGGAAACCGATTATTTGCTATTGCCTTGAAATAATTGCCAGCAATGAAATGATTGATGCAATACAGATTGCGGCAGATATTGCATGGCAGGATTTTATTTTAGGACATATGAAAGATACAGTATTTGAACAGAAATTCAAAGGCTTTTCCTTACCTGGTGCAAACAGGCAGCTGTCCATATGGAATGGGCTTGAAGAAATGAAAAAGTTTGCCTCAGATCAGGATCTGGTTTTTATTCATGATGCGGCAAGACCGTTGCTTTCACATGATCTTATAAGGCAGTGCATTGAGGCAGCAGATGGATATGATGGCGTCCTTCCTGTGCTTCCCATGAAGGACACGGTATATATGAGTGAGGATGGAGAAAAAATAACTTCCTTATTAAATAGAAGCCAGATCTTTGCAGGACAGGCTCCGGAGGTATTTGCTTTTGGTGCTTATTATATGGCAAATCAGGCGCTTTTTCCGGAAAAAATATTAAAGATTAACGGTTCCACGGACCCTGCCATTATGGCGGGAATGAAGGTTAAAATGATTCCGGGGGATGAGAGAAACTTTAAAGTTACAACCAGGGAAGATTTGAAGCGGTTTGAGGAACATGGAGGATTATAATGAAAATTGGAATACTTACATGGGAAAGCTTTGGAAAAGAAGATATGGCGGCAGCATTTATGGAATTGGGACACAGTGTGTTACAGTGTCCTTTTTCAGATGATTCGGAGGCGGATGATCCGGCAGCCGTTCAGAAGCTTGAAGGGAGCATCCGAAAAATATCTCCGGATTTTTTGTTTTCTTTTAATTATTTTCCAGTCGCAGCGATTGCATGTAAGAATTTAGGACTCCCTTATGTGGCATGGGTTTATGACAGCCCTCATGTGAGGATGTATCATTATTCCATCATATATCCCACCAATTATGTTTTTGTGTTTGACAGTGCTGTTTATATGGAATTCCATAAGGCAGGCATTTCTACAGTTCATTACCTGCCTATGGCAGCCAATACAAACCGCTTAAAAGAGATGAATGATTTTGCAGCTTTTGAAAAGACAGGCTGGAAATTGAAACATCAGGTCGCCTTTGTAGGATCGCTTTATACGGAAAAGCACCAGTTTTATCAAAGAATGACTAAAATTTCTGACTATACCCGGGGCTTTTTAGAGGGGCTGATGGAAGCGCAGAAACTGGTTTATGGATATAATTTTATACAGGAATTATTGAATAAGGAAATTATTGAAGATATGCGCAGATCACTTCCCATGCAGGTGCACGTGGGAGGAGTAGAGAGTATTGAGTATTTGTTTGCGCAATATGTAATTAACCGTCAGATTACCGCTTCAGAGAGGCTGGAGCTGTTAACCCTGACGGCAGAAAAGTTTGGTTTGGATTTGTATACGCCGGATCAGACGCTTAAATTTACCGGCTGCGTCAATCATGGGGCACTGGATGCTTACGCATATGCTCCATATGTGTACAAAATGGCGCCAATTAATTTAAATATCACCTTGCGCAGTATACATAAGGGAATACCGCTTAGGGCTTTTGAGATTATGGGATCAGGCGGCTTTCTATTGACTAATTTTCAGGAAGATTTTCTTTCCTTCTTTACGCCCGGGGAGGATTTTATATATTATGAAAGCAAAACAGATTTAATAGATAAGATTTCTTATTATCTTAAAAATGAAAATGAAAGATGCCAGATCGCGGAAAATGGTTTTTGGAAGGTTGCATCAAAGCACACTTTTACCCACAGGGCAGAAGAAATGATTAGCTGCCTGGCTTAAGAAGAACACAAACTGGGAGGAAAACAGATATGAAGGCATATGTATTACATGGAATTGGAGATTATCGTTATGAGGAGGCAGAGGTTCCTTCTGTAGAATCCGGAACTGTTCTGGTACGTGTAAAGGCAGCAGGAATCTGTGGCTCTGATATTCCCAGAGCATATCGGACAGGCGCTTATTCCCATCCTTTAATTATAGGACATGAGTTTGCCGGAGAAGTGGTTAAAACAGGTGAGGGAGTAAATAACGGCTGGCTTCATAAACGGGTAGGAATTTTTCCGCTGATTCCATGTATGAAGTGCCCCCAGTGCCAAAAAAAACAATATGAGATGTGCAGCAATTATAATTATTTAGGTTCAAGAACCAATGGTGCATTTGCTGAATATGTAAGGGTGCCTGAGTGGAATTTGATTGAACTGCCGGGGCTGGTTACAATGGAGCAGGCGGCTATGCTTGAGCCGATGGCGGTGGCAGTGCACGCAATACGACGGGTGCAGCCTCATTCGGAAGAACAAATTGCGGTGTGCGGGCTTGGGACAATCGGCTTGTTTGTGGTAATGTTTTTGCTGGAGATGGGGTGCCAAAATGTATACGCCGCCGGAAATAAGGATTTTCAGAAAAGCATGGCGGAAAATATTGGTATAAAAAAAGAGAATTTTTGTGATATACGGGATCAGGATTTTTCCAACTGGCTTTTGAACAGAACCGGCGGAGCAGGTGCAGATGTGTTTTTTGATTGTGTGGGAAAAAATGAAGTTATTAAGCAGGGAATTTTAGGCCTTGCCCCAAAAGGAAAGATGATGCTGGTAGGTAATCCGGCATCAGATATGGAATTAGAGAAAAATTTGTATTGGAAAATCCTGCGCAGGCAGTTACAGTTATTTGGAACATGGAATTCTTCTTTTACTCATGAAAAAACAGATGACTGGAATTATGTGCTGGAATCTTTACAACAGCAGCGCATCAAACCGGAAAAGGTAATTACCCATCGGATGGACATTGAATCCTTTATGGATGGATTTGAAATTATGCGTAATAAAAGAGAGGATTATATTAAGATCATGATGACCAATGAACTATAATTTTTTTGAAAAATTTTTTGTACTTCCGTATACGGAATCTATCCATATATATAATAAGTTATAATAATACCATATATGGAAGGGAATACGGATGAAAAAATGAAAGCTCAAGATGTATTAGTGGAAAGAATTAATAATCTATGTAAGGAAAAGAGGATGACCTATTATGCCTTGTCCTATGCTTCGGCAGTTCCAATGACCACATTGATGCATATTGTGGATAAATCAACGGTAAATCCGGGAGTTATGACCATTGGAAAGCTTTGTGAAGGATTTGGAATTTCCTTAAAAGAATTCTTTGATGCTCCTGAATTTGATGAAATAGTTCATTTGGATATGTAAATGTTAGTACTTTGGTACACTTTTTGAAAAAGTTTATTTTTTTTTGGGTGACTTGATTTTGTGTGTGTGATATACTAGCTGTATATAAGGTGCAATTGAGTTATGTGACATGAATACAGGAGGTTTTATATGACTAAAGCAGAAATTTTGAAACAAGAAATTTTGAAGCAGTATAAGAGCGTAAGACAGTTTGCCATAGACATGGAAATTCCTTACAGCACTTTGGTGACCGCATTGGACAGGGGAATTGAAGGAATGGCATATGGTACGGTGATCCGTATGTGTGACAGACTGAGTTTGAATCCGGTTGATTTTTCATCTCTTGAAAAAGGCGAAGTGCTGGGCGAGAAGATCCTTGAAAATAGAGTTATGCAGTATTATATTCAGTTGAACAAAAAGGGACGCAAGAAGATACTTGAAATGATGGAGGATTATGTTCAGCTTGAAAAATACAGGGAGCTGTAAGATTTATGAAAGAGCACTTTAATTATCTGGTCGTTGGAACCGGGCTTTTTGGCTCGGTTTTTTCGTATGAAGCATCAAGACGGGGAAAAAAATGTCTGGTTATTGATAAAAGGGATCACATTGCCGGAAATATCTATACCAGAGAAGTGAGGGGCATCCACGTACATGAGTACGGAGCCCATATTTTTCACACATCAAATCGTGAAATATGGGATTATATGAGCAGGTTTGCAGAATTTAATCATTTTATAAATTCTCCCATGGCAATATACAAAGGAGAAATCTATAATCTTCCTTTTAACATGAATACCTTCAGCAAATTATGGGGAATCAAAACACCTGATGAGGCCAGAGAAAAGATCAGGGAGCAGATTGACGGTCTGCCCATAGGAGAGATACGGAATTTGGAAGAGCAGGCATTGTCTCTGGCAGGTACTGATGTTTATGAAAAGCTGATTAAGGGCTATACGGAAAAACAATGGGGCAGGGACTGCCGGGAGCTTCCGGCATTTATCATCAAACGACTTCCGTTGCGTTTTACTTATGACAATAATTATTTCAGCGATCCTTATCAGGGGATTCCTGTGGGAGGTTACACTGCCATCATTGAAAAAATGTTGGAAGGAACGGAAGTCAGGCTGAGTACGGATTACAGAGAATTTGAGAAAAGTCAGAAGACAGCAGCCGAAAGAGGAGAGGATTTTATTTCCTATGACAAAGTGCTTTATACTGGTATGATTGATGAGTATTTTGATTATTGTCTGGGAAATTTGGAATACCGGTCGCTTCAGTTTGAGGTGGAAGATATGCCGGAATGTGATAACTATCAAGGGAATGCGGTGATAAATTATACGGAACGGGAAATCCCGTATACGAGGATTATAGAACATAAGCATTTTGAATTTGGAAAAGGAGAAGGTACCATCATTACCCGGGAATATCCCAGATCATGGAAAAAGGGAGATGAGCCATATTATCCGGTAAATGATGAGAAAAATAATAAGCTTTTTTCTGACTATATGGAACTTGCATCAAGAGAAGAAAATGTATTGTTTGGCGGCAGGCTGGGACAGTACCGGTATTATGATATGGATAAGGTGGTTGAGGCGGCTTTGCAGATGGTAGAAAAGGAATTATAATAAGGCACAGATCTAAAAGATCTGCGCCTTTAGTATTAGCAATAACTGTTAAAAAGCAAACCACTGTAATTACTGGTCATATAGGGAACCGGGAAATTGTGGCCGGGATTTTTGTATGCAACAATGGTTTTGTTTACGTATTCAATAGGATTTAAGGAAACCTGGTTTGTTTTACGCAGAACTGAGTTAGTAAAATCCTTTATGGTGGAAAACTGTCCGCGCCCCTCATCACCCTGCAATGAACTTTTCAAAGTATCTTCATTAAGAGAAAGTTGTCCGCCAGGCTCAAAAGAAAGTCCAAGTTTTTCAAGATCAGCCTGATAATAGCGGGAGGTTCTTGACATTTCGTTTAATAAATGCCCGCTGCGGGGATTTAGGTCAAGATATTCAGCAGCAGCCCGAATAAAGGAATTATAACCGTCAACCAGATTATTTACATTTTCAGCAAGTGAATCCAAATCTGTTTTAAGACCAATCTGCGTTGTTTCTCCTTCCCCGGTACTAATGCCGTTTAAGGTGACGCTGAACATTTTATCAATCGTAAAACTATTGGAAGGAGCACTGCCTGGTTCGCCATTTAAGAGAAATTCCGCATTGGAAGGTTCTCTGGCAATATAATCAATTCCCATATAATCTACCGTACCGGCACGCTTGCTGGTTTTATCATCAGATACATGGAATATAAGATCTTTATTGTTTTTAAGTCCTGTAGCAGTAGAGGCAAGCCGGAGCGAAGAATTACCGTTATCATCTTTTATAATATCGGCATTGATACCGATTTCTGCATTGGTGATCAGTCTGGAAAGGCGTTCCTGCAGAGCCAGATTGGTCTCGCCTTCATGGACGTTATATTGAAACTCGTAATTTAAATCGTTAATGGAGATATCGAAAGAATATGCGCCTGGTGCAAGCATTGCCCTATCCTCCGAAGGCAGGAATGAACCTAAGTTGACCTGATTCGAAGCCATGGCAGTTACTTCCAGCTCAAAAGAGGGCATAGCGCCTTCTAGGGAACTTCCGCCGATGTACGCAGCACTTGCAATGTTTTCATTGGTGGAGTAGGCAGCCTTTTTGCCAAGCATTTCCTTTTCATCTAATCCGCCAAGGGAAGCAATGGTGTTGCGAAGCGACCTTGCATTTTCCTTTAGTCCAATTACAAATTTACGAGATTCCTTACTATTGTCCAGTTTGTACAAAGGAGCATCTTTATTTAATTTTACAATGGAGTTATAAATACCCCGAAGTTCGCTCTTTTTATGACTATCATACTGAGTAGAACTTTTTTGGGGTGCATAAGCAGTCAGATAATGGTTATAAACCACGTTAAGTGCTGCATTGTATGACATAGTCAGCCCCTCCCTTCTTCCGTGAATTATACCTGCTGCCAATACCGTTTGGCAGAAAACTTACCCTTTATTAATTATAATATGCTGTAGTTAATAAGGAAGTTTTTGTATTTAGGGCATAAACCTGCTTTTATAAAAATATTCTATCACCGGATGCGTCAGATTTCAATGGGAAGATGGTAATAATGGAAGAAATTTCTCCCTGTTTCTTCTTATTAAAAAATACGAAATTACTTAAATTTCAATTGACTGGAAGAGATGGATATGCTATAGTTAGTAAACGAGATAAGATTTAGGTCTTTTTTTTATGCTTAAAAATCCGGTAGAAGATTGGAGGAAGGATTATGCGTACTAAAATTACATTAGCATGTACAGAATGTAAACAGCGTAACTACAATACCACGAAAGATAAGAAGACGCATCCTGACAGGATGGAGACTAAGAAATATTGTAGATTCTGCAGAACTCATACAATGCACAAAGAAACCAAGTAATTTCCAGGCTGGTGGGATGGAGCTGAGATTGAAAGTTAAAAATTTTCAATCTGCAAGTTTGTGTCTGCGCGGCATCCACAAACTTGATATGTGCAAAAAGCTGCGCAGAAATGAGGAGTAAAATGGCAGATTCTGCAAAAAAAGCAAAAGCAGCAAAACCCAGTTTTTTCAAGGGGGTTAAGACAGAATTTAAAAAGATTTCATGGCCTGATCGGGATTCACTTTTAAAACAGTCCATAGCAGTAGTTTGTATTTCCTTAGTGCTGGGAGTGGTGATTGCCATACTGGATTTCTTAATGCAGTACGGTGTGGATTTCTTGGTAAATCTGTAGAGTGAGGGTGATTGTATGGCAGAGGCGAACTGGTATGTAGTGCATACCTATTCCGGGTATGAAAACAAAGTAAAAGCCAATATAGAAAAAACAATCGAGAACAGACATCTGGAAGAGGAGATCTTGGAAGTTCGTGTGCCCATGCAGGATGTGGTAGAACTGAAGAACGGTGCAAAGAAGACTGTCCAGAAAAAAATGTTCCCGGGATATGTTTTGATTAATATGGTCATGAATGATGATACATGGTATGTTGTCCGCAACACCAGAGGCGTGACGGGCTTTGTGGGGCCTGGAAGCAAGCCGGTTCCATTGTCAGAAGCTGAAATGAGGCCTCTTGGAATTAAAACGGAAAATATTTCCGTGGATTTTGCGGAAGGAGATACCATTGCTGTAGTGGCAGGCGTGTGGAAAGATACCGTCGGCGTGGTGCAGAGAATGGATTTCGGCAAGCAGACAGCAACCATTAATGTGGAACTGTTCGGAAGGGAAACACCCGTTGAGATCAGTTTTGCGGAAGTAAGGAAAATGTCCTGACAAAGGAAATGTTTAATCATGATATTTATTGCAGGTGTTGGCCTGTATAAATATAAAGTAACTTTTAAATTAGCCTGCATATAAGATGCGGGCTGTGGGAGCAGAATGAGTTTCTGCGCCATACCACGATGCAGTCTTATTTTTATTGGAATATGGAAATCTGAAAATGAATTTTATGTTCCTGCTTAAAGATGGGAAAATGCATTATTATAGGAGGTGCCACAATGGCAAAGAAAGTAGAAGGATATATTAAGTTGCAAATCCCTGCTGGCAAAGCTACACCAGCACCCCCGGTTGGTCCTGCACTTGGACAGCATGGGGTTAATATTGTTGAATTTACAAAGCAGTTCAACGCAAGAACAGCAGATAAGGGTGATTTGATCATCCCTGTTGTAATCACAGTATATGCAGACAGAAGTTTCAGTTTTGTTACGAAAACTCCCCCTGCTGCTGTACTTCTCAAGAAGGCATGCAATATTAAGTCCGGTTCAGCAGTTCCGAACAAGACAAAGGTTGCAACCATTTCCAAGGCTAAGATTCAGGAAATCGCAGAAATGAAGATGCCTGATTTAAATGCAGCAAGCCTTGAGGCTGCTATGAGCATGATTGCTGGTACTGCAAGAAGTATGGGTATCACAGTAGAGGAATAACCAAACATCGGACTAATAAATTTGGAGAGTGGGAGACATAAATGTTCCAAGAGGATGAATTCCCTGGACGTGTCGTTTGAACCATAGGAGGAATTAATAATGAAACATGGAAAGAAATATATAGAGGCTGCAAAACAGGTTGACCGTTCAGTTGCATACGAGCCTGCTGAGGCAATTACATTAGTTAAAAAGACCGCAGTTGCAAAATTCGATGAGACAGTTGAAGTCCACATCAGAACCGGATGTGACGGACGTCATGCAGAACAGCAGGTCCGCGGTGCTGTTGTACTTCCTAATGGTACAGGTAAAACCGTTAAAGTGCTGGTATTTGCAAAAGGTGATAAAGTAAACGAAGCTGAAGCAGCAGGCGCTGATCACGTTGGAGGAGATGAGCTGATCCCTAAGATTCAGAATGAAGGATGGCTGGATTTCGACGTAGTAGTTGCTACACCGGATATGATGGGTGTTGTTGGACGTCTTGGTAAAGTTCTGGGACCGAAAGGTTTAATGCCTAATCCTAAAGCCGGAACAGTAACTATGGATGTTACCAAGGCAATCAATGATATCAAAGCTGGTAAGATTGAGTACAGACTCGATAAATCCAATATCATTCATGTTCCCCTTGGCAAAGCTTCTTTTGAGGAAGCAAAGCTTCAGGAAAACTTTGATGCTTTAATGGAAGCAATCGTTAAAGCAAAACCTTCAGCGCTGAAAGGTCAGTATTTAAGAAGTATCACACTTACTTCTACTATGGGACCTGGCGTAAAAGTCAGTGTTGCAAAGTATTAAACTAAACCGGATGATAAGCCGCTCCTTTTTATGGGAGCGGCTTTTTGCAGGTCAAAATTTGCCGTGATTTTGGGGACAGGGCTGGCGGCTGATGCTTTCGGACAGGTTGGAATATTTTCAAAAATGTGATATTCTCTATATTATGAAAGAGAAAAACAGACAGAAAAAAAGAAAACACAGATTTGGGGCCGGCGCGATATTTACTTTGACACTCTGCATTGTTCTTTCCATAGGTATGGCGGGCATTTTGTCTATGGTGTTTTTTAAGGGGGAAGAAACTGGCGAACAGGGGAAAACGGTGAAAGAGGATGATAAGGAACACTTCTTTTGGGAGAAGATGCCGGAGGAGGTTCAGGCGGAACCGGTAATGGGAACAGAAGTTCAAAACACAAGATACGGACATGAGCTTGTCGATCCAGAGTACATGAGGGAAAACCATATTCAGGCATGGGAAAGCTCTCAGCCAGATACGGTGACATTTGGATTCATAGGAGATATTTTGTTTGATGACGAGTATGCCATTATGGCCAATCTTTTGCGGCGGGGCAAAACCATAGACAATGGAATCTCGGGAGATATGCTTACCAGACTGCAGGGGGTGGATGTGCTTGTGGCTAATAATGAATTTCCCTTTACGGAAAGGGGGACTCCTACGGAAGGAAAAACCTATACCTTTCGTGCAGACGAGTCCACAGCCGCTTACCTTCATGACATAGGGGTGGATGTGGCGGTTTTAGCCAATAATCATATTTATGATTTTGGAGAAATTGGTCTTCTTGATACACTGGATGTACTTGAGCGGGCAGGAATTCCGGCAATTGGTGCAGGACGGAATCTGAAGGAAGCATCAGCGCCTCTTTATTTTATTGTAAATGATATGAAAATAGCTATCGTAGCGGCTACCCAGATAGAAAGGCTGGATAATCCGGATACAAAAGGAGCCACGGAAGATGGCGCCGGTGTATTCAGGTGCTGGAATCCTGAAAAATTATATCAGGTAGTGGCAGAAGCAAAAGAGCAAAGCGATTTTGTAATTGTGTTTATTCATTGGGGAACGGAAAACCAGGCGGAACCTGACTGGGCACAACTGGATCAGGCGCCTAAGCTTGCCCAGGCAGGCGCCGATCTGATTATTGGAGATCATTCGCACTGTCTGCAGGGAATCACCTATTTTGATGATACACCGGTAATCTACAGCTTAGGGAACTTTTGGTTTAATTCTAAAACACTGGATACCTGTATGGTGCAGGTGACAATTGGACGAAATGGGCTTGAGTCGTTTCAGTTTATACCGGCAATTCAGTCTGACTGCAGAGTGAGTCTGGCATATGGCGAGGAAAAAAGCAGGATTTTGGCTTACATGAGAGGATTATCGCCGGAAGTTACAATTGATGCAGAAGGATATGTATCAAAAAATATTCATTGACATATAGACTTGTATATGTTATCTTAAATAAGGTCATTTTGACTATGCCGAAGACAGTAGGTGTCCCAAGTGAGAAAAGAAGCTGAAGGGACGTAAGCTTATCACCTACCGAGGAGAAGAGTTTTTATGGTAAATTCTACCCTTCCGCCTTCGGAAGGGTTTTTTATCAATAAGCCGGCTTATAAAGAGAGGCAGTGTTTAATCCTTTCGGCACCAAAATCTAACAGGAGGTAAAAACATGGCAAAAGTTGAACAGAAAAAACCGATAATTGAAGAGATTTCTGCCAGCATTAAAGATGCGCAGTCGGTTGTGATTGTTGACTATCGTGGACTTACGGTAGAACAGGACACCAACCTTCGTAAGCAGCTTCGTGAAGCAGGTATCACTTACAAGGTTTACAAAAACACAATGATGAATTTTGCATTCAAGGGAACTGACTGTGAAAGTCTTACTTCTTATCTGGAAGGTCCCAGTGCAATTGCAATTTCTACAACAGATGCAACTGCTCCGGCAAGAGTACTTTGTAAATTTGCAAAGGATGCAAATAAGCTGGAAGTTAAAGGCGGCATTGTAGAAGGCGTTGCTTATGATGCAAATGGAATTGCTGAGATTGCTAAGATTCCTTCAAGAGAAGAATTGCTCTCCAAGCTGCTTGGAAGCATTCAGTCTCCTATCACGAACTTCGCTCGTGTTATGAAGCAGTTAGCAGAAAAAGGCGGCGCAGAAGGATGCGAAGCGCCTGCTGAAGAAGCAGCTCCAGCAGAAGAAGCTGCTGCTGAGGAAACAGCACCCGCTGAAGCGCCGGCAGCAGAATAAAAAAGTAAAAATGAACTTTTAAATGAACTATTTATTATGAATGGAGGAAATTAAAATGGCAAAGTTATCCACACAGGAATTAATTGATGCTATCAAAGAGTTATCAGTTTTAGAATTAAATGATCTTGTAAAAGCTTGTGAAGAAGAATTTGGTGTATCTGCAGCAGCAGGTGTTGTAGTTGCAGCAGCAGGCGCTGGCGATGCGGCAGCAGTAGAAGAAAAGACTGAATTTGATGTTGAGCTTACAGAGGTTGGCCCTAACAAGGTTAAGGTTATCAAAGTTGTTCGTGAAGCAACAGGCCTTGGACTTAAGGAAGCAAAAGATCTTGTTGATTCTGCTCCTAAGGTACTTAAGGAAGCAGCATCTAAGGAAGAAGCTGACGATATCAAGGCTAAACTTGAGGCAGAAGGCGCTAAGGTTACATTAAAGTAATTCGCCTGATAAAGTAAAACTTAAGGCTGGCTGAAAAAGCCGGTTGTCAGATCAAATGGCTGTGTGCCGGGAGACCGACACACAGCTTAATCTTTATTCTATTACAAATTTTCCCATCTAAGTAAAATTTTTGTTGACTCAATTTCGGGCTTGTAGTAAAATGTAAGGTGCACTATTGTGTTGAGTTATGCGCTTTGCATGGACAACGCTCATGGGCATTGCTGCATTTGCCAAATGTCTGCCTTGCAGGCGATTGGTTTATTGCTGTCATTATATCATAAAGAACGGGGTGAATAGTCAATGGAAAAGAACAGAATACGTCCTATTGCCGCAGGCAAGAACATACGTATGAGTTATTCACGACAGAAAGAGGTTCTGGAAATGCCGAACCTGATTGAGGTCCAGAAGGATTCTTACAGGTGGTTTCTGGAAGAAGGACTTAAGGAAGTATTTGATGATATTTCTCCGATTGCTGACTACAGCGGACACTTGAGTCTTGAGTTTGTAGACTTTGAGTTGTGTGAAGAAGATGTGAAATATTCGATCGAGAAATGTAAGGAGAGAGATGCAACATATGCAGCTCCCTTAAAGGTTAAGGTACGTCTGTACAATAAGGAAAAGGAAGAGATCAGCGAACATGAAATTTTTATGGGCGATCTTCCGCTTATGACACAGACAGGTACTTTTGTAATTAATGGCGCTGAGCGCGTTATCGTAAGCCAGTTGGTTCGTTCTCCCGGCATTTACTATGCAATCAGTCATGACAAGATAGGAAAAAGACTGTTCTCATCCACAGTAATACCCAATCGTGGTGCATGGCTGGAGTATGAGACAGACTCTAACGATATTTTTTATGTACGTGTAGACAGAACCAGAAAGGTTCCTATTACAGTTCTGATCAGAGCGCTTGGAGTAGGTACCAATGATGAGATCAGAGAGCTGTTTGGAGATGAACCAAAAATTGAAGCAAGCTTTTCCAAAGACGTTTCTACTAATTATCAGGAAGGTCTTTTAGAATTGTATAAAAAGATCCGTCCAGGTGAGCCCCTTAGTGTTGAAAGCGCGGAAAGCCTTATTAACGCTATGTTTTTTGACCCCAGAAGATATGATTTAGCGAAAGTCGGCAGATATAAATTTAATAAAAAACTTGCTTTTAGAAATAGAATCAGACACCATAAACTGGCAGAGGATGTTATTGATATCCTGACAGGGGAAGTAATTGCTGAGGCTGGTACAAAAGTAACTATGGAGCTTGCTGACCAGATTCAAAATGCGGCAGTTCCTTATGTATATATTCAGACAGAGGAAAAGAATGTAAAGATTCTTTCCAACATGATGGTGGATATTACAAATTTTGTTGAATGTAATCCCAAAGAATTGGGTATTACGGAACATGTTTATTATCCTGTTCTGGCGCAGATCATTGAAGAATTCAGTGAAAATCCGGAAGAACTTGCGGAAGCAATTAAAAAGAATGTACATGAACTGATTCCCAAGCATATTACAAAGGAAGATATCATTGCTTCTATTAATTATAATATTCATTTGGAATATGGCATTGGCAATGATGATGATATTGACCATTTGGGCAACAGACGTATCCGTGCGGTGGGCGAACTTTTACAGAACCAGTACCGGATCGGACTTTCCAGACTGGAAAGAGTAGTTCGTGAAAGAATGACAACTCATGATGCAGAGGAGATTTCTCCCCAGGTATTGATTAATATCAAGCCTGTGCAGGCTGCTGTCAAGGAATTCTTTGGTTCCTCCCAGTTGTCACAGTTTATGGATCAGAATAATCCTTTAGGTGAGTTAACGCATAAGAGACGTCTTTCTGCACTTGGCCCTGGAGGTCTGTCCAGAGATCGTGCCGGATTTGAGGTCAGGGACGTTCATTATTCTCATTATGGAAGAATGTGTCCTATTGAGACGCCTGAAGGTCCTAACATTGGTTTGATTAACTCTCTTGCATCCTATGCAAGAATTAATGAATATGGATTTGTGGAGGCACCTTACCGTAAGATAGATAAGAGTGATCCGGCGAACCCGCGTGTTACGGAAGAAGTAGTTTATATGACTGCGGATGAAGAAGACAATTACCATGTAGCACAGGCAAACGAAGTTTTGGATGCCGAAGGACATTTCGTAAGAAACAGTGTGGCAGGACGTTACAAAGATGAAACATCAGAGTATCCCAAGGCAATGTTTGATTACATGGATGTATCTCCCAAGATGGTATTTTCCGTGGCAACAGCGCTTATTCCTTTCCTTGAAAATGATGATGCTAACCGTGCATTGATGGGATCAAACATGCAGCGTCAGGCAGTACCGCTTCTTACAACTCAGGCGCCTGTAGTTGGAACCGGTATGGAACCTAAGGCGGCGGTAGACTCAGGTGTGTGTGTGGTTGCTAAAAAGCCGGGAACAATTGATTATGTTTCTTCTAATTTAATAAAGATGACCTGTGATGACGGAGAAAAGATGGAATATCATCTGACCAAGTTTTCACGAAGCAACCAGTCAAACTGTTATAACCAGAAGCCTATTGTGCTTAAAGGAAGTCATGTGGAAGCCGGTCAGGTGATTGCAGACGGTCCGTCTACTTCTGACGGCGAACTGGCATTAGGCAAGAATCCTTTGATTGGTTTTATGACATGGGAAGGTTATAATTACGAAGATGCTGTTCTTTTAAGTGAAAGACTGGTGCAGGAGGATGTATATACTTCTGTACACATTGAAGAATATGAAGCGGAAGCCAGAGACACCAAATTAGGGCCGGAAGAAATTACCAGAGATGTTCCCGGAGTAGGTGATGATGCGCTTAAGGATCTTGATGAAAGAGGTATTATCAGAATCGGTGCGGAAGTACGTGCCGGAGATATTCTGGTGGGCAAGGTTACGCCTAAGGGAGAAACAGAACTTACAGCGGAAGAAAGGCTGCTCCGTGCTATTTTTGGTGAGAAGGCCAGAGAAGTAAGGGATACTTCCCTTAAAGTACCTCATGGAGAATCCGGTATTATTGTGGATGCCAAGGTATTTACAAGAGAAAACGGTGATGAGCTTTCTCCTGGTGTGAATCAGGCAGTGCGTATTTACATTGCACAGAAGAGAAAAATTTCAGTAGGTGATAAGATGGCCGGACGTCATGGTAACAAGGGTGTTGTTTCCCGCGTGCTTCCGGTGGAGGATATGCCTTATCTGCCTAACGGACGTCCTTTGGATATTGTGCTGAATCCTTTGGGTGTTCCTTCACGTATGAACATTGGACAGGTACTTGAAATCCATTTATCACTGGCTGCGAAAGCCCTTGGCTTTAATGTGGCTACGCCTGTTTTTGACGGGGCAAATGAAAATGATATTATGGATACGCTGGATCTGGCAAATGATTATGTTAACTTAAGCTGGGAAGAGTTTGAAGCAAAGCATAAAGAAGAACTGCTTCCTGAGGTAGTGGATTATTTATATGAAAACAGGGATCACAGAGAACTTTGGAAAGGGGTTCCTATTTCCAGGGATGGTAAAGTGAGACTTCGCGACGGAAGAACAGGTGAGTTTTTTGACAGCCCTGTTACCATCGGGCACATGCATTACTTAAAGCTTCACCACTTGGTTGATGATAAGATACATGCCCGTTCCACGGGACCTTATTCCCTGGTAACCCAGCAGCCTTTAGGTGGTAAGGCACAGTTTGGCGGACAGCGTTTTGGTGAAATGGAAGTTTGGGCGCTGGAGGCATATGGTGCTTCATATACGCTGCAGGAGATTTTGACAGTTAAGTCCGATGATGTAATCGGACGTGTAAAGACTTATGAAGCGATCATTAAAGGAGATAATATTCCTGAGTCCGGCATTCCGGAATCTTTCAAGGTTCTGCTTAAAGAACTGCAGTCTCTTGGACTTGACGTGAGAGTTCTACGTGAAGATAATACAGAAGTTGAAATAATGGAGAATATTGATTACGGTGATAATGATTATCGTTATGAGATCGAGGGAGAAGACAAGGGCTTCGATTACGAAAAAGGCTCCTTAGGTTCAATGGGATATCAGCAGCAGGAATTTGACGAAGCAAGCGGTGCACTCATAAGTGCAGAAGATGAAGAAGAGGATGATGAATCAGGCGATGCCTTTGATGAGGAATTTGAAATGGTACTTGATTCAGATTCATTTGATGAGTAAAGCAGCCCGACTTTGAAAGGAGCATGGATAGCGATGTTAGAAACAAAGCAAGAAGTGTATCAGCCAATGACATTTGATGTGATCAGGATTGGCCTGGCATCACCTGAAAAGATCAGGGAATGGTCAAGAGGCGAAGTGTTAAAGCCAGAAACCATCAATTACAGAACCTTAAAGCCGGAAAAAGACGGTTTATTCTGTGAAAAGATCTTTGGCCCCAGCAAGGACTGGGAGTGTCATTGTGGTAAATATAAGAAGATCAGATATAAGGGTGTTGTCTGCGACAGATGTGGTGTTGAAGTTACCAAATCCAGCGTCCGCAGAGAGCGTATGGGGCATATTGAACTTGCAGCGCCGGTTTCCCATATCTGGTATTTTAAAGGCATCCCCAGCCGTATGGGGTTGATTTTGGATTTGTCTCCCAGAGTACTTGAAAAGGTATTATATTTTGCTTCCTATATTGTTCTGGATCAGGGTGAAACCAGTTTGGAATATAAGCAGGTTTTGTCTGAGAGAGAATATCAGGATGCAAGAGAAACCTGGGGAAATAGATTCCGTGTGGGAATGGGAGCGGAAGCAATTAAAGAACTTCTTCAGGCAATTGATCTTGAGGTGGAGGCAGCGGAGCTTAAGACCGGTCTCAAAGAATCCACAGGTCAGAAAAGAGCAAGAATTATTAAGAGACTTGAAGTGGTAGAAGCCTTTAGAGAGTCAGGAAATGAACCTTCCTGGATGATCATGGATGCAATTCCGGTTATTCCGCCGGATCTTCGTCCTATGGTACAGTTGGATGGTGGACGTTTTGCCACTTCAGATTTGAATGATTTATATAGAAGAATTATAAACAGAAATAATCGTCTGAAAAGACTGCTGGAACTGGGGGCTCCGGATATTATTGTCCGCAATGAAAAGAGAATGCTTCAGGAAGCAGTGGATGCGCTGATTGATAATGGCAGACGTGGGAGACCGGTAACCGGCCCAGGCAACAGAGCCCTTAAGTCTTTGTCAGATATGTTAAAGGGTAAGTCAGGACGTTTCCGTCAGAATCTTTTAGGTAAGCGTGTGGACTATTCGGGACGTTCCGTTATCGTAGTTGGACCGGAGCTTAAGATTTATCAGTGCGGTCTGCCCAAAGAGATGGCCATTGAGTTATTTAAGCCTTTTGTTATGAAGGAACTGGTGGCGAGAGGGATTTCCCAGAATATTAAAAATGCCAAGAAACTTGTGGAGAGACTGGACACTCAGGTATGGGATGTTTTGGAAGAGGTAATTAAGGAGCATCCGGTTATGCTGAACCGTGCACCTACATTACACAGACTTGGTATTCAGGCATTTGAGCCTATCCTGGTAGAAGGTAAGGCAATTAAGCTGCATCCTTTGGTTTGTACAGCTTTTAATGCCGATTTTGACGGAGACCAGATGGCAGTGCACCTTCCTCTTTCAGTGGAAGCACAGGCAGAATGCAGGTTCCTTCTGCTTTCGCCTAATAATCTCTTAAAGCCTTCTGATGGTGGTCCGGTGGCAGTTCCTTCACAGGATATGGTACTTGGAATTTACTACCTGACACAGGAACGTCCCGGTGCAATTGGCGAAGGAAAATATTATAAGAGCGTAAATGAAGCAATTCTGGCATATGAAAATGGTTTGTGCACCCTTCACTCCAGAATTAAGGTTAAAGTAACAAAAACCAATGTGGAAGGTGAGACGACATCCGGCATTGTAGAATCCACCCTTGGAAGATTCCTCTTTAATGAAATACTTCCGCAGGATTTAGGGTTTGTTGACAGAAGTAAACCGGAAAACCTGCTTCTTCCTGAAGTGGATTTCCATGTTGGTAAAAAACAGTTAAAACAGATCCTTGAAAAGGTTATTAACACACATGGGGTTTCCGTGACGGCAGAAGTTTTGGATCTGATTAAGTCTACAGGCTATAAATATTCAACAAAAGCGGCAATGACAGTTTCTATTTCAGATATGACGGTGCCTGCGCAGAAACAGGAAATGCTGGATGAGGCACAGACTACGGTAGATAGAATTTCCCAAAACTACAGACGTGGTTTGATTACGGAAGAAGAAAGATACCGTGCGGTGGTTGAAACATGGAATGAAACAGATAAAAAGCTGACAGATGTGTTGCTTGCAGGCCTGGATAAATATAATAATATCTTTATGATGGCTGACTCCGGCGCCCGTGGTTCCAATCAGCAGATCAAGCAGCTGGCTGGTATGCGTGGACTGATGGCTGATACCACTGGTAGAACTATCGAACTTCCTATTAAGTCAAATTTCCGGGAAGGCCTGGACGTACTGGAATACTTTATGTCAGCTCATGGCGCCCGTAAGGGATTGTCCGATACCGCGCTTCGTACCGCTGACTCCGGTTATCTGACAAGACGTATGGTGGATGTATCGCAGGAATTAATCATTCGTGAAATTGATTGTATGGAAGATTCAGATGAAATTCCAGGTATGACAGTCAGGGCATTCATGGATGGAAAAGAAACCATTGAAGGCTTAAAAGACAGAATTACGGGAAGATATTCCTGTGAGGAAATTAAAGACAGAGATGGAAGCGTGATTGTAAAACGAAACCACATGATTACTCCCAGCCGGGCTGCAAAGATTTTAAGCGTAGGGGTGGATGAAAAGGGTGAACCTGTTGAAAGCGTAAAGATCCGTACAATTCTTACCTGTCGTTCTCATGATGGCATTTGTGCAAAATGTTATGGCGCCAATATGGCTACCGGCGAGGCAGTACAGGTAGGTGAGGCAGTAGGAATCATTGCAGCCCAGTCTATCGGTGAACCTGGTACACAGCTGACTATGCGTACTTTCCATACAGGCGGTGTTGCAGGTGATGATATTACCCAAGGTCTTCCCCGTGTAGAGGAGCTTTTTGAAGCAAGAAAGCCCAAAGGACTTGCAATTATTGCTGAGTTTGGCGGTGTGGCTTCCATTAAGGACAGCAAGAAAAAGCGTGAAATTGTGATCAACAATCATGAAACAGGGGAATCAAAGACTTATCTGATCCCTTATGGCTCAAGAATAAAGATTATGGACGGGGCAGTGCTTGAAGCAGGTGATGAACTGACAGAAGGAAGTGTAAATCCTCACGATCTGCTCAAAATTAAAGGAATTCGGGCAGTTCAGGATTATATGCTTAGAGAAGTTCAGAGAGTATACCGTCTCCAGGGTGTTGATATCAGCGATAAGCATATTGAAGTGATTGTACGCCAGATGCTTAAGAAGATCAGGATTGAAAACAATGGTGATACGGATTTCTTACCTGGTGCAATGGTGGATGTACTTGAATATGAAGATATGAATGCAAAACTGATCGCAGAGGGCAAAGAGCCGGCAGAAGGCAAGCAGGTAATGCTTGGTATCACAAAGGCAGCGCTTGCAACCAATTCCTTCTTATCCGCAGCATCCTTCCAGGAAACCACTAAGGTTCTGACAGAGGCTGCAATTAAAGGAAAGATTGATCCTTTGATTGGTCTGAAAGAAAATGTAATCATAGGAAAGCTGATTCCTGCCGGAACAGGTATGAAACGTTACCGCAGTGCCAGACTTTCAACAGATAATAAGCTGATGGGGGACATGGATTTTGAACAGGATGAGGAAGAAATGGAAGTTTCCTTTGACGAAGGCCTGGACGAAGAAATGCTGGTAGAGGATGAGCTTTTAGAGGAAGAGACAGAAGAAGCAACGGAAGAGATGGAAGAAGTCTTTGACGAAATTGAAGATGTTCTGGAAGAAACAGAAGTATAAAAACAATGGATGCCGTACTTTTTGAGCTATCCTCATGTTAACGTAATCTCCGCACATACTATGGTAGGTGCGGAGATTTTTAGTAAAAATGCTTGACAAGGAAAATGTGAGCATTTATACTAACTTAGTGTGCATGAAAGGGCATAATCTTTTTTGTGCGCTGAAAAATCATTATTTTATAAACAGGAGGTGAAACAGAATGCCAACATTTAACCAGTTAGTCAGAAAAGGACGTCAGACATCAGTGAAGAAGTCAACGGCTCCCGCTCTTCAGAAAGGATGGAACTCCCTTCACAAGAAAGCAACCGATACTTCTGCTCCTCAAAAGAGAGGTGTTTGTACTGCTGTTAAGACTGCTACTCCCAAGAAGCCTAACTCAGCTCTTAGAAAGATCGCCAGAGTACGTCTTTCCAATGGAATCGAAGTTACAAGCTACATTCCCGGAGAAGGCCACAATCTGCAGGAACACAGTGTTGTTCTGATCAGAGGCGGAAGAGTAAAGGATTTACCAGGTACAAGATACCACATCATCAGAGGTACACTTGATACTGCAGGAGTTGCAAACAGAAAGCAGGCCCGTTCCAAATATGGCGCTAAGAGACCTAAAGCAGGTAAATAGTGTTTGGAACAGATTGGACCCACGAACGTAAACTAATTTAGTGTTGGAATTCTGTTACAGATAAAGGCAGCAGTACAGCAGCAGATTCATGCAGGCTGTGTTACGCAAAATTTGTAATAAGAGATACCCGCACGTACACAAATTGTGAAATTAGAACGACACACTGTGAGTACCGATGATTTAATGAATTTAATTAAGGAGGGAAGAACCGTGCCACGTAAAGGACATATTCAGAAGAGAGATGTATTGGCAGATCCTTTATACAATAACAAAGTGGTTACTAAGCTTATCAATAACATCATGTTAGATGGTAAGAAAGGTGTAGCGCAGAAGATTGTATATGGTGCATTTGCTACAGTAGAAGAGAAATCCGGCAAGCCGGCTCTTGACGTTTTTGAAGAGGCTATGAATAATATTATGCCTGTTCTGGAAGTAAAAGCAAGACGTATCGGTGGTGCTACCTATCAGGTACCTATCGAAGTAAGACCTGACCGTCGTCAGGCATTAGCTCTTCGTTGGCTTACAATGTTTTCTCGTAAGAGAGGCGAAAAGACCATGAAGGACAGACTTGCAAATGAAATTCTCGATGCTGCAAACAACACAGGCGCAGCCGTTAAGAGAAAAGAAGATATGCACAAAATGGCAGAAGCAAACAAGGCATTTTCACATTATCGTTTCTAATCAGACAGATAAAACCGTTATTTGTTTGAAAGAAGCGGCGTGAAGCCCTTATGCAATGCCCAGACTAATATAAGGAGGAAAAAACCTTGGCTGGAAGAGAATATCCTTTAGAGAGAACTCGTAATATTGGTATTATGGCCCACATCGATGCCGGTAAGACAACTACAACAGAGCGTATTCTTTATTATACCGGTGTTAACTACAAGATTGGTGACACTCACGAGGGTACTGCAACCATGGACTGGATGGAGCAGGAGCAGGAAAGAGGTATTACCATTACTTCCGCTGCTACCACATGCCACTGGACTCTGCAGGAAAACTGTAAGGCAAAACCTGGTGCATTAGAACATCGTATTAATATCATTGATACGCCGGGACACGTTGACTTTACAGTAGAAGTTGAGCGTTCCCTTCGTGTACTTGACGGTGCAGTAGGCGTTTTTTGTGCAAAAGGTGGTGTAGAACCCCAGTCTGAAAATGTATGGCGTCAGGCTGATACCTATAATGTACCGAGAATGGCATTCATCAATAAGATGGATATTCTGGGAGCGAACTTTTACGGAACTGTAGATCAGATTCGCACCAGATTAGGTAAGAATGCAATCTGCCTTCAACTGCCTATTGGTAAGGAAGATGACTTTAAAGGAATTATTGACTTATTTGAAATGAAGGCCTATATCTATAATGATGATAAGGGAGACGATATTTCTATTATTGATATCCCTGAGGACATGGCGGATGAGGCTGAGTTATATCGTTCTGAGCTTATTGAAAAAATCTGTGAGCTGGATGATGATTTAATGATGATGTACTTAGAGGGTGAAGAACCTTCTAATGAAGAAATGAAGAAAGTTTTAAGAAAGGCTACCTGCGAATGTCAGGCAATTCCTGTATGCTGTGGTACTGCCTACAGGAATAAAGGCGTACAAAAACTTCTTGATGCAATTATTGAGTTTATGCCTTCACCTTTGGATATCCCTGCAATTAAGGGTACCGATTTAGATGGCAATGAAGTGGAAAGACATTCATCTGATGATGAACCTTTCTCTGCACTGGCATTTAAGATTATGGCAGATCCTTTTGTTGGAAAACTTGCTTTCTTCAGAGTTTATTCTGGTACAATGAACTCAGGTTCTTATGTACTGAATGCTACGAAAGATAAAAAGGAGCGTGTAGGACGTATCCTTCAGATGCATGCAAACAAGAGAGCTGAGCTGGATAAGGTTTACTCTGGTGATATTGCTGCGGCAGTTGGATTTAAATTTACCGCAACAGGTGATACCATTTGTGATGACCAGCATCCTGTAATCTTAGAGTCCATGGAATTCCCTGAGCCCGTTATCGAGCTTGCAATTGAGCCTAAAACTAAGGCCGGACAGGGTAAGATGGGTGAGGCACTTGCAAAATTGGCAGAAGAAGATCCTACTTTCCGTGCTCATACAGATCATGAAACAGGTCAGACGATCATTGCAGGTATGGGAGAACTTCACCTGGAAATTATCGTGGACAGACTTCTTCGTGAATTTAAGGTTGAGGCTAATGTAGGTGCACCTCAGGTTGCTTACAAAGAAACCTTTACCAAGACGATTGAAGTTGACTCCAAATACGCAAAGCAGTCCGGTGGACGTGGACAGTACGGACACTGTAAAGTTAGATTCGAGCCTATGGATGCCAATGGAGAAGAACTGTTTAAGTTTGAATCCACAGTTGTGGGTGGTGCAATTCCCAAAGAATACATCCCTGCAGTTGGCGAAGGTATTGAAGAAGCAGCTAAATGCGGTATTCTTGGAGGATTCCCGGTACTTGGTGTTCACGCTACCGTATATGACGGTTCCTATCATGAGGTTGACTCCTCTGAAATGGCATTCCACATTGCTGGTTCTATGGCATTCAAGGATGCAATGCAGAAGGCAAGCCCAATTCTGCTTGAGCCTATCATGAAGGTAGAGGTTACAATGCCTGAAGATTATATGGGTGATGTTATCGGTGACATTAACTCCCGTCGTGGACGTATCGAGGGAATGGATGATATCGGCGGCGGAAAGATGGTAAGAGCATTTGTACCTCTTTCTGAAATGTTTGGTTACTCCACAGACCTTCGTTCCAAAACACAGGGACGCGGTAACTACTCCATGTTCTTTGAAAAATATGAGCCGGTACCGAAGAACGTGCAAGAAAAAGTTTTAGCAGCAAAGGCAAAATAAAGGTAACGCAATTTTATCTTGCAGAAAAAGTTCTGGCAGCAAAGACAATGTAAACGAATCACAAGCAATTAGTGCTTGAAAATATTGCTATTTTTTAATATAATCAAAGATAGTCGATAAATATTTGTAACGAAAAATTTTCTATTATTTTAAAGGAGGACTTTAGAAATGGCTAAAGCTAAATTTGACAGATCCAAAACCCATTGTAATATTGGTACCATTGGTCATGTTGATCATGGTAAAACAACATTAACAGCAGCTATCACAAAGGTACTTGCTGAAAGAGTTGCTGGTAATGAAGCTACTGACTTCGAGAACATCGACAAGGCTCCCGAAGAAAGAGAAAGAGGTATTACTATCTCTACTGCACACGTTGAGTATTCAACAGAAAAGAGACACTATGCACACGTTGACTGCCCGGGACATGCTGACTACGTTAAGAACATGATCACTGGTGCAGCTCAGATGGATGGCGCTATCCTGGTAGTAGCTGCTACTGACGGTGTTATGGCTCAGACAAAGGAGCATATCCTTCTGTCCCGTCAGGTAGGCGTTCCCTATATCGTAGTATTTATGAACAAGTGTGATATGGTTGATGATCCTGAGCTGCTTGAACTGGTAGAAATGGAAATCACAGAACAGCTTGAAGAATATGGATTCAATGACTGCCCGATTATCAAGGGTTCCGCTCTCAAGGCTCTGGAAGATCCTCAGAGTGAGTGGGGCGATAAGATCATGGAGCTTATGGAGACAGTTGACTCTTATATTCCTGATCCTGAAAGAGCTACAGATAAGCCTTTCCTTATGCCTGTTGAAGACGTATTCACAATTACAGGACGTGGTACCGTTGCTACTGGTAGAGTAGAGCGTGGTACTCTTCACCTGAATGAAGAAGTTGAAATCGTTGGTATTAAGGAAGAAACACGTAAGACTGTTGTAACCGGTATCGAAATGTTCCGTAAGCTGCTTGACGAGGCTCAGGCTGGTGATAACATTGGTGCACTGCTTCGTGGTGTTCAGAGAACAGAAATCGAAAGAGGACAGGTTCTTTCCAAACCCGGTTCAGTTAAATGCCACACAAAGTTTACCGCTCAGGTTTACGTTTTGACAAAAGATGAAGGTGGACGTCATACTCCTTTCTTCAACAACTACAGACCTCAGTTCTATTTCAGAACAACTGACGTAACTGGTGTATGTAACCTTCCTGCAGGTACAGAAATGTGCATGCCTGGTGATAACGTAGAGATGACAATCGAACTGATTCATCCTATCGCTATGGAGCAGGGACTTACCTTTGCTATTCGTGAGGGTGGCAGGACTGTTGGGTCTGGTCGTGTGGCTACGATTATTGAGTAATTATAATTTATTCAGTAAAATCAAGGCTTTCGGGGATTTCTCCGAAAGC
>OFEY01000169.1_pt1 | contig 67135 bp, 52 predicted proteins | sample 1521251 | NCBI WGS metagenome assembly OFEY01 (sample SAMEA3504100, study PRJEB24116) | mouse gut metagenome | biome: mouse gut; feature: mouse-associated habitat; material: faeces | place: Denmark | collected 2011
AGTCGTAGCCGTAACGTTTGATGTCGCGGCCGCGAAGAATGGGTCGTATTAGTTCCTCAGTACGCTGACGTTCCTCTTCTGATTGGCAGTTGGAGAGAATCTCGTCTCTTTTCTCAGTTGAGATTATGAAAGCCTCATTATAACCCGTAAGGACACCTCGATAAATGTTGATATCCCAATCTTTGAGAGGAACACCAACGGCTTCTATTTTCTTTTTTATACTGAGTTCTATCGGAGATAGAATGACCCAACTGTCAGAAGTGTTGAAATCAACTACGGCAGCATTTTGCCGCACGAAATCGCTCATTTTTCTTCCATAATAGTTATGAAGCGGGCGAGTGTGTTGCGGTCAACCTTGCATATCTTTGCGATTTTGCGTTTCGAGATGCCTTCTTTGAGAAGTTCACGGATAAGAGTCTCCTTCCCACTCAATTTATACTTATCGGGAGAACTGCGACGGCCTTTGGGACGACCTAGAACAACCCCCTCGGCTTTCTTTCTCGCAAGGGCCTCTTTGGTACGTTGGGAGATAAGATTACGCTCAATTTCAGCAGAGAGTCCGAAAGCGAAGGCAAGAACCTTGCTTTGGATGTCATCACCGAGACGATAATTATCTTTTATAGTCCACACCTTAGCCTCCTTAGTCATGCAGATATTTAGAATCTCCATAATCATGAAGAGGTTACGTCCGAGGCGTGAAAGCTCGGCACAGATTATGAGGTCATCTTTTTGGATGCGTTTAAGTAACGCACCAAGTTGACGCTTGTTATAGGCTTTTGTGCCTGATATTGTTTCTTCAATCCAACCATCGATGGACAGATTTTCGCGCTCGCAGAATTTGTTTATCTCGAAACGCTGATTCTCAACAGTCTGTTTGTCAGAACTAACTCTAATGTATCCGTATGTCATTATTATATAGCGAAATTTTCATATATTCTCACTATAATATATGACTATGGCCTATGAGCTTTTGGGAATTTTCTTGGAGGCTTCGCCTTGTTCAGTGCGTTTTGCTATATGATTTCAAGCAAGCCGAAGTGGACTTATGCTCCTGCGTAACAACATTATCATGACTATGACTACGAAGATTATCTGGAGTTAGGTGCGGATAAGACAGAATTAACTGCTTAGAGTAGTGGGAAAATATACAAGATGAACTTGATGGCCTACACGATGACTTAGACGACCTCGAACTCAATCGCGACCGACACAATGACTGGTAATTTTATGGAATTTGGTTATTCTTTTATCATTCCTTTTTTATAGCTAACGCATTGATGTCTGATAGCAATTTATAAACGATAGCTCTTGATTTATCATAGTCCTTGGAGACAAAAAGTTCATAACTTAGGTCAACCCAATCTTTTGCCACTTCTTTTTCGTCATCAGAGTTGTTCGACCAGACAATACCAAGTTTAGCAAATTCTGTCAAAAATTTAGCAGAATTCTCAGATGTTGGATTATCATTGTATTTCTTGACAGCATCTGCAACTTTTGCACGTTGCTCTATATCTTTGTATTCATTCTCTTTCATATATTGTTCGTTTTTGCTGATTATTCGATATTGTTGAAGCGGGATTGGAGAGCGGAGAGTCTGGCAATGAGGACATCGAAGGGTAGTTTGTCACCGTAAATCATGGTTGACATCATGGCTTCGTAGTCCGCTCGCATCTTGTCGAGGATTTCACCGGTGGGACAGAATGAAATTGTTGCCGGGCGATTGAGGTCATAATTGACTCCGCCAACGTGGTAAAAGCGGCGGCGATGTTCAATGATTTCGTGATATAGCGGCATATCTTCGAGTGCCAATGATGCGAAGTGTGTATCCATAAGTCGTTCCAAATCGTAGAGGTGGCGGCTCATGCGTTCAGTACGTGGGGCGCGTCGTTGATATTCTTCGTTGAGCAAGAAAGCTTTTTCGAGAAAGGTGCGGGTTGGAGTTATTGTTGGAATATCGGCAACAGTCTCATCATCAACTTCTGGAAACGCCTCGCCTACGAGTGATGATATACGCTTGACCTCAAATGGTTCTTTCATCGAAAGACAACTTATTTCAACCTTTACCACCGGACGCACGTAGGTGTCGGAGCTAACACTGACAGGATAGTATATTTCTATGATCACCGGATCGCTGTCATGGTCAATCGAAGAGCCGTCTTTCTTCGTCGTAATTGGCACGACCTTACATTCGCCAAGTCCCGACTCTACAAGCTTCGCTTTCAACTCATCGGCAAAATCGCCAAGAATGTAATCACGGTTGGCAATACGCAGATTCTTCACCTGATTATTAGTTCCTGCTTTTGCGCAATCCTTACCAAGTTCGTTGAGATAAAAATCACGGTAAAGAGCGATGTCAATGTCTTCTGAAAAGCGGTCAATCAGGTTCCACCCTTTGCTCAAGCTTGTACCGCCTTTGAAGAACATATATTTTGCCGGCGAAAGAGAGAACAGCACTTTGAGAATGGCTGTCACCCACCAGTCTTTTTCCACAGCACCAACCGTGATATTCTTTTCCTTTGCGATAAAATATGTCGAGTCCTGCTTGTCTCTGTCAGACAAATCAATCCATCTGCTCATGCTGTCTAATCCTTTCTTTGGTTTGTGTAATAAGGTTTCTAATCCATAACGGTGCAAGTTTTACATCGTCTTGCCACGTATCATCTTCCGGGTGTTCTTTCAAAACGCCATAGAGATTGTCAAGAGTTGCATCATCCACATCATCTTTCCCTATAGACTTTAGTGCAAGAACGAGGATAGGCATGATTTCTCCCTTGTATGCAAATGTCTTGGGAACGCTATGCTTAAGAGTCAATGTCCTATTGTCAATTTTTAATTTTCGAGGAGTACCGGAAGTGAGATAGACCGCATTCATCGGCACTTGTGTAGAAAATCCCAAGTAATTCTCGGCAGTTGGCCCACTTGGCAAAATTCGAGAGGCATCCCTTTTCGCGATTGTCTTGGCAATCTCATACATGGTAGGCATTACCAGTCCAAATCTTGTCTGCCTGGGTTTTACATAAATGCCGAACGCAACTCTGACAAGCTTGCCCTCTTTTTCCAATTCAGCAAGAATATTGGAAGCATGCCGAGTATCAATTGGCAAAAAACTATCTGGCAAGAAGATAGTTCCCTTCCTGCTTCTGTTTATCTTGTCAATTATGGTTTGCTTTTGCTCCATACTCAGAAGTTAGAATGAAAATAAACACTTTATTTTCATTTTTAATCTGCGCAAAATTACTACTTTATTTCCAAATTTACAAATAATTACAGCGCAATCATTCTAAATTCACATCTTGAATTAATCACCGCTGAGATATTGGGTTTGGTTCGGGCAATACGTATATGCCCGTTAAACCATAAACCGATATATAGTACTGGGGAAAAGAAAAAAACTGAAGCGTTATCCCAAAGATGGCACGATGAATATTTTCTCATTGAACGATTGCATCATTGCCGGTATAACATGTGAGCTGTCAGATAATAATTTGGTCAATACATTATTTTTAACTAAATTTGCAAATAGCATCAAAGGATTCAAATATGCCAACAAAATAATGTAGATACAGAAATAGAACGCATCAACAGATTAAAGGTAGGTATGGTGGCATAACTGACGGACAAATTCTCAATAAGAATATGGTGGAGAACTGTATACCGATGTCTTCGCCAACTATGACCTTGGACCAATACTCAGTATTCCTTATTGAGATACGCAAACTCATAGCCAAACGTCTTAAGGAGTTTTACTTCTCGTTGTAATTAAGAATCCTAAAAAGAGCAATATTATGACCATCGAAGATATACAGGCATTGGTGGCTGCGGATGAGTCGCGGACTCTGGAGCTGAAGAAGAGTACCGGCGAGCTGAAGGACGGTATGCAATCGGCGTGTGCTTTTCTGAACACGGAGGGTGGATGGCTGATTTTCGGAGTGGCACCTAAGTCGCTGAAGATTGTCGGGCAATATATAAATTCAAATTGATTATGGCATTACCAATCAATATAGAGGATTTGCTCAATAAGCGCAAAGTGGAATCTACCCGGATTGAATTCAAAGCCGGATGGAATCCCGACAAGATATATCATACTATCTGCGCTTTCGCCACTGATTTGGAAAACATCGGGGGAGGATACATCCTTGTCGGTGTTGAGGAGGAAAATGGAATTGCAAAACGTCCCGTAAAAGGCCTTGATGAGGCTGAAATTGATGGTATATTGAAGGACATGGTTGGTTATGATGCCAAGATATCTCCTGCATATATGTCTAAGGTTTCTCCGGAGATTGTGGATGGAAAGACAATTCTTGTGATATGGGCTCCAGCAGGAAGTAATCGACCATATTCAGTAATGGAAAGTGTCGTAGCTAAAAAATCAGTGCCTAAATTCTATGTCAGGAGCAAATCTTCAACCATTGAGGCAAAAGGTGAAATTCTCGATCAGGTACGGGAGTTAGCAAACCGCATTCCTTTTGATGAGAGAGGCAATACATCAGCTACTATAGAAGACCTTTCAGCATTGTTGGTTTATGAGCATTTGAAGTCAGTTAAAAGCAAATTGGCGGATGATTTTATGAGTAGACCTCTTGTTGAGATTCTTGACGAGATGGATTTGTTGACCGGCCCGACTGAAAACCGACAGATAAAGAATGTAGCTGTAATGATGTTCTGTGAGCATCCTGAGAGATTCTTTCCCGTCACTCAAGTTGATATTGTGATATTTCCGGAGGGAAGCATCGAGAATCCTGATGTAATGATTGAAGTGCCAAAGATAGTTGGTCCAGTACCTAAAATGATTCGGGAGACTTTATCTTATTTACGCACAAATGTCATCAAGAAAAGAATTGCAAAACCGAACGACACAGAAAAATCAGATAAAACGTATAACTATCCTTATCAGGCTTTTGAGGAAGCTGTTGTAAATGCACTTTATCATCGCGATTATCAGGAGCGAGAACCGGTTGAGATAACGGTTGAACCTACACATATTGACATTCTCAGTTATGCCGGTCCGGACCGTTCGATAAGCGCAGAGTCAATAAAAGCAGCCAAGAAACTGAAAGCCAGGCGTTACCGTAACCGCAGACTCGGAGATTTCCTAAAGGAGCTGGATCTGACAGAGGGAAGGGCAACTGGAATTCCAACCATTCAAAAGGCTTTAAAAGAAAATGGATCATCGCCTGCTGTTATAGAGACCGATGATGACAGAACATATTTTCTCATGACAATTCCTGGTCGTGAAGATATGGTCAATGTAGCCACATTGCCGATGGATGACAATGAGAAAAAGAACTTTGACGATAGACTTTTACAAATACTTGGGCAATCATTTGTAAAAGTTCAAGAAGCTGTATATCAAAGCAGTATCATCGACAAACTTCGACTTTTACAAATACTTGAACAGCTATCTGTAAAAGTCTGGGATAAGTCAAAGAAGTCTGTAAACAAGGGGATATATAGCCAATATGTGATTGAACTGATAGAACATCTCAAATCGGATCCATCAACCATTAAAGCTTTAGCTGAGTCTCTAAAATGGAATGACACGACTGAACTGAGAAGAAAGTTTATCAACCCGTTAATAGAGTTAGGCTATATAACCATGACAATGCCTGACAAACCTACAAGTTCTAAACAAGAATATAAACTTACCAAGGTAGGCAATTCATTATTTGAATAAAATATTATGACAATCGACGATATACGGGCATTAGTGGCGGCGGATGATACAGAAAAGACTCAAGCACAGAACTTAGGGGATGATTCCGGCCCAAGCACCCCCTAAGCACGACCCAAGTACTATAGAAAGTACCATAGAAACCACTCCGAGTGCTATAGAAAGTGCTATAGAAAGAATATTGAGTTCTACAGATTTTGCAAATAGTTCTACGGAACGGAAAATTATTAATCTGTTAAGAGTGGATCCTTCCCTTACATTAGATAAACTTTTCCCACTTCTAAATCTGTCTCGGAATGGCGTTCAAAAGGCAATCGAGCGGCTAAAAGAGAGCGGCGCACTTTCCAGAGAGGGCTCGACTAAGTCAGGCAAGTGGATTGTCAATAATGATTTTTAACAGGCAAAATGTGCGAAATCATGTGGAAATCCGTTATATTTGCAGTGACAAGAAGAGCATCATGTGCCGATTGACATTTTGAAGTCGAAGCCGGACACAAACTGCGGAAGAACGCGGAAGGCGATACAAGGCTCAAACGTTGGACTTGGCGAAGATGACCGTTGCAAATCATTGATATAAAGGATATTCCCGAAGTGTTTTTCCAAGTGGGACCACCTCTTAAAATCTCCAATCATTTGAAATTCAAATGATTGGAGATTTTATTTTGTAAGAATTGTCCAGGGATTGTCCACCAAATTGATTTCTGAACACATCTGATATTACGGCACGGTATGAGATCTTCAAAGTAAACTGCGCCCTCTGATTCAGTTTCGGCAGGATATTCCGTGCAACCATCTTCTCCGCAAGAAGATTATTCAGAATCGTTCTTTTTCGGAATTGGCTGCACCGCGACCTTTGAAGCGAGAACGAGCGGCATTGAAATTGTAGCGAATAGTCAGCGATAAGTCGCGAGTGTCATATAACTTATTCACACTTACTGCGCTCAGAGCATCGTATTGAGTCATCTGCTGGCGATAGGTGTTGAACAGATCGTTAAGTTGAAGTTTTACGCTCCATGTATCGTTGGCAAAAGATTTGTATAATCCGAGGTCGCAGTTCCAACGACTTTTGAGATACACGTTATCCCCATTGCCGGATGTCTGGGCTGAAAAATCTACATTGAGCCACATATCCCATGGCAGATGGATTGCATTATTGAATCGGAAAATCCCGAAAGGCTTGTTCAACTTCATCTCCGTGCCATTGTGCATCAACTTGAAATCCTGAGCAATGATGCCTGCCATAAACGTCGGTCGCCAGATTGTGAAGTAGCATGGTGAGTAGTTGGCGAAGGCCTCAAAGGTATTGTATCGGGGCATATTCTCCATTTTCAACAATGTCATGGCAGGGTTACCGGGATAAGGCGTTGTCTGCCACATAAAGTAATTTTTCGTGGAATAGTAAGTCAGTTCAACAACAAGATCACGCCATGAACCTGACAATGAGACATAGTCTCGATAAATTGGTTTCAAATTAGGATTGCCGGACTCATAGCTGTATCTGTCAAGGTATCTTACGGCGCTGCTCAGTTGCTCAAAAGCGGGACGTGAGGTTTTACGCATATAAGAAAGATTGGTTGATACATTCCCTATTGGAAGGGACAAGGAGGCACTGGGCGCAAGATTATGGTATCGACGGCTTTGATCATCTTTCTTCTCACCCCAAAGAAAATATCGGGAATCGGTATATTCCCAACGAAGACCTGCTGAAACTGACAGTTTCCCGAATGTCTGTGATATTTCAGCGAATAATGCCGATGTGGTTTCCTTGATTTTAGTATCGTTGTCGGTGATGAAATCGACATCTGCCAGATACAGGTCATTGCGGTAAATATCGCTGACCTCTGTACCTAAACGCAATTCTCCTTTCCATACCGGGAATGAAGCGGTTAAATTTCCGGCCAATAGTATGTTGGCAACATCGTTATAAGTAAAAAATACACGTTCCGGGTTGAATGTAGATGTTTCTGTTTCATTTGTTGTACGGTTGTTTATCTGCCACATGGCATCAAAGTTGGCGCTCAATTGCCATTTACCTAATGTTCCTGTATAATATGCACTAAGCAGGTGTTGACGGTTGCGTCTATGATTAGTGCCGTTGTATTTGAGCTCATCTTCAAGAACGGAGCTGAGGAGTCTTGATGTGAACGATGTACTTGTACCGTAGGCTGGGCGATATGCAAAATCATAATAGAAACCTGCGTACTGATTGCTCAAATTATAGTTGACGCCAATTCTACCCTCATACACAGGATATTTTGTAAAGTCCTTTCCACTGCTGCGTTGTGACACTAAGCCGGATTGAAGATATTGGGTAGTGTTATTTTCATAGCAGGGGCGCTCACGGTAGTTCTCGTAATTCAGCATACCGAAGAAATCGAATGCGTTCTTTCGGAAATTGAAATTGACTTGCTCAAATAGATATGCATAGTGCTTGTAACCTAATGTTGTACGATCATTAAAAGAGAAGCCCTCGCCTACGGGAACAATTGTCGTAATTCTTATGACGGCATTGACTGATGAGTCGTAACGGGCGCCGGGCGATGTCACTACATCAACGCTTTTGATGTCTGAAGATGAGAGTTGGTCAAGTTCCGACTGGTCGCGAACCTGACGACCATTTATATAAACGATCGGAGTGCCTTTGCCGAGGACTTCAAGTTGTGAACCGGTCTTGGAAACGAAGGGCATTTTGCCAAGTACATCAAGAGCCGTCCCGGTATTTGCGAGGTAAGTACCCGAAATTTCAACTTGTAATCCGTCCGTCTTTAACTTTGCAACAGGGCGAGAACCTTTCACTACGATTTCGCCTAATTCATACGAATCCGGAGTAAGCCGTATCAACCCGAGATTACCATGAGGATTGGTGATTATGGTTTCCTCATATCCTATTACGAAGATACGGAGGACACAATAGTTATTGGAGTCAGTTACCGAGAATTTACCGTCAGCATCTGTAACCGTGCCATCTACAATAGTGGAATCGTTAAGGGTCAGCAATGTGATGTTTGCAAAATCCAATGGAGAACCGGACTCGTCAACTACAGTTCCTGTGATAGGTTCAGATGCCGCAAAAAGGGTGTGAGCGGTGAGGCAGAGCATAAGCCCTGCCATTAAATGTTTTAATGACATATTATTATGGAATTTTATTGATTACTAAAGACCTCCGATTACAATCCAACCTCCCTGACGACTTTTCTGCAAAGCGAGGTTGTGTTGTTTCCGCGTCCCATTCGGCAATCGCAGAGTGTATGGAACAAATGTAGTACCCTCATTGCCGGAGGTAAAAGATTTACCAACCGATAAAAGGACAGAGCCTTTCAGGTCTTGTTCATACATGCCGTTTTTTATATTTTCGTCAACAGCGTTGTCAATGATCGACAGATTCCATGTTTCCAAAGCATTGAGGAAAGCAGATGCCGCTTCGGTGGCAGTAAGCCCGGTTAAGCCTTGCAACGAATTATGTGGCATGTCAATGAATTTTATGCCGGAAGGTAGTGCCAACAGCCTTGTATGTGGTTGACCATAGGCTATATTTGTTATCTTCAAAACCAGGGTCTCTCTCTTTCCATTTAATACGCTGACCGTTGCAGATTTGAGATGCTTGGTGTCAGCATCAATCACATAGCGGCGGATATTTTCAGATTCGGCGATTGAGGCATTCAGCATATATGGATTGCTGAAATTACCTTGTGGCTGGGAGTGTAGGGTGAGAATAATCTCACCATTCTTTTTATCTACATCATAATGAGCATCACTATTATTGATGCAATTCTGTAATTCAGATTCAAGAATTTTTTCTGGAGTGAGTAATATGGCCATCTCACCAAGCAGTTCCCCGGGATCCGCATTATCAGCGCGCCAACCGATATTGAGTTGATCAATCCAATTGTATATGACGTTACTATTACCGGCTGCGGCTCGACCACCCTTGTCAATACGCCAAGTCAAAGTAGTGTCTGATTTAGCCACCGAAATTTTATGCGGAATGAAATCTTCAGATATATTGATGTAACTGAAATTTTCCATGGGGCGTGTTCTTACTTCCACAGTCATTTCAATTCCTTGTGTATTAAGGAGCGCAGTCAGAGTCTCGGTCAGAATCTCTTTTGCAGACATTCCCGTAGGGATAAGAATCAATATCAAGACTGCGGCTGCCACGCACGAAGCTCCTACTCCCCATAACCATCGGAAAGGTTTCCTTTGGCGGGTGCAAGAATCAAGAGTAGAATCTATTCTATGGCGCAATTCATCAGATGCCGCAAAGTCACGGCGAGGTTTCAGCATATCTTTTATGTCTTTGTATTCATCCATGACTATTGATTTTTAAGATATTGTTTTCTTAATTTATCCATTCCCGACTTGAATCGGGATTTGACGGTAGATACCGGGGTCGAGAGTATCTGACTTATTTCCACAAACGAGAGTTCGTCCATCACATTCATTCTGACCACTTCTGCCTCTCTTTCGGGAAGCTTTTCAAGTAGACCGTTCAGGCGCTCTATCTCCTCCATGTCTAACTCATCTTCATTTGACGTGTCGGGGATTCCATTGTCTGCCTCAGAGAGCGGTCGAATATTCCGGTCACTGAGATTAAAATCCTTGCTGAGATTATAGACAATTCGGAACAGATACATCCTGATGCTGTCTTGTTTGATTTTGGCAATATCTGCTTCCAAAATCCTCTTGACAGCCTCATGCACCACGTCCTCGGCATACGTTTTACTGCCTATGCGAATGGTTGCGAAGCGCACAAGGTAATTAAGATTTGCGTCAATCACCTCGCCAAGCATTTTCCGAGTCTGTATGTCGATCTGTTTCTTCAATGCTTTATCGTTTGTTTCTATAGTAAAGACTGAAATCTCTCCAAATCGACGAAAAATAAATGTTAAAAAATGTGATAGAGCATGAAATAAGGATTCTTCTAAACGATAAATCCGCATTTCAAGAACTAATGCTCGAAATGCGGATAATGCAGAAATTTCATATACCGTCTGCGTCAGTTTAATTCTGCCCCGACTTGGGGCAGTTTTGCGCAGTCTATTTGCCATTGTCAGGAATCAGCCTATCACTTACTTCCTGATTGAAACTCTTTATCTCATCGTTGATAAGTTGTTTCAACTCGTTTTTAGGAATAATTAGTTTGTAATCGGCTACACCTATCGGTTTTGTGAATCCGTCCAATGCCAGCTCAACCTCAACATTGTCTTTCTCCGCACATAGGATGATGCCAATCGACGGATTCTCATCATCTCTTTTTTCAAGTTTGTCGAGTAGGGAGAGGTACAGATTCATCTTACCCACATATTCTGCCTGAAACTCAGATATTTTAAGGTCAATAGCGACCAATGAACGCAGACCTCTGTGGAAAAACAGCATATCAACCTTATGTTCTTTGCCTCGATAGTTTAATACATGCTGGTTACCGATGTAAGTGAAGCCTTGTCCTAATTCCAAAAGGAATTGTTTGATTTTCTCAACGAGCCGCTTTTCCAGTTCCAATTCAAGTATCGGCTCAGTAACGCCAAGAAATCCCATGTTATATGTATCCTTAAACACTTCATTGGCATATGCAGCCTGTGCATCCGGGAGAACAAGAGCGAAATTGTTGCTTCCATTGGAAGATGTCTGAGACTTGTGCATCTCCAATTTGATAGCATTTACCATTAAATCTCGTCCCCAGCCTTTCGCTATGGTCTGTTGTGAATAATAAAGAATCGCCTCGTCGTCATCGCCAAGCATGGATATTAACTTGTTAATGTTCCACCACGGCAAAACTGCGACAGCCTGTCGCAGTTTTGAATCTGAAATATGGAACCTTGTGTAGAAACGCTTCATGTCCCATAGATTACGCTCTGACATCCCCATATCAGGATACCGTTGTTTCAAATCTATGGAAAGATGTTTTACTACGGCACTGCCATGTTTGTTCTCCAATTTGCGCTCATAAAGAAGTTTGCCGATATTCCAGTGCATTTCATTGGACGACGCTACGACCTCACGAGCAATTTTTGTACGAGCCGTCTCAATAACTGCGACAGCCTGTCGCAGTATTTCATTATATTCTGATTCGCTTGAAAGCGAGATTACTGTTTCCATATTCAAAATTAGCAAATTATTCTGATTCTCAGAAATTAATCTCCATCAATCAAGGAGATTGACGAATTCTTTATTGATGTCCTCATCAATGTCTCGGTAGCGGGCGAAGGCCTTGCTATTTTCCGTGGCCGGCGGATTTCTTGGAGTTCCCTTTTGAGGAGGGGCGCTGCGACAGGATCGGGAGGGACAGGTTGTAGCGCAATGTCAGATAGCGCAGCAGGATTATCGTCGCCGCACAGCTCAGTGGAGCCACATAGGCGGCTGTTGTCGAGGCGTACATCAGCCAATATACCAGCCCTCCGGCCAGACAGGCAGTTGCGTATATATCCTTACGAAATACGAGCGGCACCTCGTTGATCAATATGTCGCGCAGAACTCCTCCGAAGGCTCCGGTAATCACCCCCATGATAATCGCCACCCACATCTCCAGCCCAATCGCAAGCGTCTTGTCGATACCAATCACACAGAACATCGCCAGACCGATACTGTCGAAAATAAAAAGCATCCTGTCCTTGCTCACAAGCAGGTTACGGAATACGAGCACGGCCAGCAACGACAGACCCGTCACTCCCAGATACCACCAGTTGTGCATCCAGAAGACAGGTATATCGAGTAGTATGTCGCGCAGCGTTCCTCCTCCTATCGCCGTCACCAATCCCACTATATATGCGCCAAACCAGTCGAAATTCTTCGTCGCGGCAAGACGTATGCCGGAGATGGCGCAGGCTATCGTGCCTATCACCTCCAGTATAAAGGAAAGTGTATCTTCCATATCCCTGTTATCTTTTTTTACCTATTCCTTATAACTATATAACTATAATTCAACATTACTGCGTGCCGGTAATTTCTTACCGCACTATAGTTTTACCTGTTTACCTATCAGAGCGAGTGCAAAGTTACAAATTTTTCCGTAATTTTGCGAATATGAAGATAGGGAGAATGTTCTGGCACAATCACGCCGCTGATGAGGCCGATAAGGAATCAATCCTGAGATGCTGAATCTTCTTCACACGAACAAATTGCAGATGGTATCCGTTACTCATGTAAAGAAACCTTCAAGTAGCTGTTTAAATTAAATGGGTACTTAGGTATTACTGGCAGAGATTCGATAAGTGCTGTTACATATGCCGTTCCAGTTTATGAGAAAGTGTAGTCAATACATCTGTAGCTCTTATACAAATCTCAGCCGGATAACACACAAACTCAATCAAAAATGTTCAACATGTTTAAATCTACAATGATTGCCGGTGCGGGTGGATTCTTAGGCACTTGTCTGCGGTTCCTTTCGGATAAGTTGGGAGCTGCGATCTGCCACCTCTCTTTTCCACTGGGCACATTCATGGCCAATATGGTCGGATGTATTATAATCGGCATGCTTTACGGCTATCTCAATAAGACAGGGAAACTTAGCAAGACCGCAAACCTGCTTTGGATAACAGGCTTCTGCGGTGGACTGACAACATTCTCCTCCTTCTCCGACGACATGATCTCACTTCTTGAGAAAGGCGATGCCGGAATGTTTGTATTCTACATGGTCACGAGCCTTGTGTTCGGTATCGCCATGGTTGCCTTGGGCGCTGCCTGCATACACAAACCTGCTGCAAAAACTCAAAATGCTTAACCCCATTAAATATTGAATGTTATGATTATCCAGTATATGCTTATTGCAGGGTTAGGCGGTTTTGCCGGCACCTGCGGCCGATACCTCACCGGCGTTGCCGGAAAGAAGCTCTTCGGAGACAAATATCCCGCCGGGACCTTTGCGGTCAATGTGATCGGATGTTTTATAATCGGTATTTTCGTGGGTCTCTGGACGCGCCATGACATGAGCCCTTGGGTCAACGCTCTCCTTATCTCAGGTTTCTGCGGAGGCTTCACCACATTCTCCTCATTCAGCCACGACAGTTTCGCGATGATCCAGAAAGGTTAATGGTTGAAATTCATCTGCTATATCGTTCCATCCGTGGCGCTTGGCCTTCTTATGGTATGGCTCGGCATCAAATTCGTGGCCTGATTCAGCATCGATTCGTCATCAACATATAATGAGGGTGTATCATAAATCAGTTTATGGTGCACCCTCTTGCCGTAGGTACTATTGTCAAAACATGAAACGACCAAGGGAAATGGATAAATTTGAACCCGAATGAATCCGATTGAACCGATATGAACCGCAATGAATTAAGAGAAACTTGCTAACTTTGCTCCGAGTCAGATTTAGCGTTTTTACATCGCCAAACAAATATCATAAGAATATGGAAAGAAAGAGATGCCCTTATTGCGGAGAAGAGATCTCTGCAACAGCGAAGAAGTGTAGATTCTGTGGAGAGTGGCTGGAATCTACCGGGAGTCCCGTGACCATCAGCAACCCCTCCCCCGCTCCCTCCCCCGCTCCCGCTCCTGCCCCCGCCACGGCAACTGTGGAGGCACCACTAACGGATCTGGACTGTCATTCAACTTCTTTCTTCAGCGCCTACTTCTTGAAGCCATACCTCCGGCAATATGCCGATTTCAAAGGCTGCACAAGCCGCAGGTCTTTCTGGCTCAGCTATGTCGCCACAATGATTCTCAGTCTCGGTTTATGCGGACTTGTCCTTTCTCTGTCATCGTTGGGCACGGGAGCATTAATGGCCGGATGCATCATCAGCGGAATTACCGGTCTGGCGATACTGGTGCCTGGATTGGCGTTATGCGTTCGGCGTCTTCGCGATGCCGGCAAGAATCCTTGGCTGATTCTTCTTGCGCTTATACCAGTTGTCGGATCTGTAATCCTTTTGATTTTCTTCTGCCAGAAGTCAAGACATGAGGACGCTGATGAAAAAGCACGTTGGCTGACATCCGACTGGATAGTGACCGGTATCTGCTCGTTGCTTATGCTGTCTGGAATAATCTTACCTTTCACCGCTGCCGGGACATATCATGATCTTTCAAGTTATGATATTGACAACATAGCAGCCGACGATGACATTTATGGCCTGCCCGATGATGAGGATGCCGATAATGACGAAGTCGTGGAAGTGGAAGAGGCGGCCTACGGTCATGGTTACGGTCAATACAAAAATGCCGATGATAACGGTGAATATGGAGTCAGCCATCAGAGTATAATGGGTTATGTCATTGCTGCCAACGGCAAGGAATATCCTTTCCGGATAACATTTGATGCAAGTGGACACTCCATCTACAACGCAAGATATATCAACATCAACTACAAAGCGGAAACCGACCTGACCACCGCAAGAATTGATGGTGAAGAGTACTTTTTCTCCGGGAAAATCAACGGGGACAATATGCAGATCCGGTTCTCCTCAAACTATCCATACAAGGGAACCATGATGGTCGGAGGAAATATCTCGGAAATAAGGATGGAACTGTAAGGCAGGTTCATCGCGGTCTTGTCGTCAGAGGCGGGATTTGTCATCGTTGGCTTGAGTTGGAGTTTTATGCTCCAGGTGTCTATTGCAAAGGATTTGTATAATCCGAGGTCGCAGTTCCAGTGACTTTTGTTGGGTGAATTTCGCAGTCTAAAAAAATTATTTCACTGATTATCAATTAATAATCAAAAAGAGTACACGAAATAGTACAAACTTGTGAGCTCATTACTTGCACAGTAAAAATGCGACCGCTAATTTTGCAGACCTTAAAACAGCAAGACTCACACCCGTTAAGATGGCCACCGGAATGGCAACCTTAACATATACACATACAAACCTACAAAAACTTTTTAAACGATGACAACAAACATTTTCAAGAACGCATGGAAGCTCATGAGCCTCCTTCTGCTTCTCCCTGCCGTGACACTCTCATCATGTAGCGATGACAATGACGAACCCGAAGCCGGATCTTCGTCCAAGTACAAGGAGGTAATAATTGAATACTCAGCATCGGTCGGAAATGGCTACGCAGATTTCTGGGACGTTGAGGTAACATACACCACGCCCGGTGGAAATACCGAGACTCAGAAACTCGACACCGACTTCAATACGACTTACCGTCTGAATCCGGCTGACGAAATACCCACCACATATGTGCTCAACATCACAGCAAAACCTGATGCCGACGCACCACAGCCTAACGATGACGAGATATATTCACTGGCACACTCCTACCAGTTCACAGCATACGGCGTGACAGAATCAGGTTCAAAGGAACTCATCGGCGGCAACATCATTGCCACTGAAAGCACCTCAAGCACCGACGGCGCACATATCAAGGCAGCCATGGGCACGACAAGACAACTCGTTGACCACACTTACACAATTCAGCTCTGATATATCACTTTATCTTTTTATCTTTGCAGCATCAAACCCTGACTATATCAATGTCAGATTTGATGCTGCATTTTTTATGGAGCCATAGAAGTGGGAGATGTCGGTGTTTTTTCATATCTTTGCAGCGACATAACGAAAGTTGTGACTGACAGATTACAAATGGTGACAATCGCTAAAGACTGTATTTATGTGGAAACAAATTGAATTTACCCTTCGTCCCCGCAAGAACGGCTTTCATCTCGTCACAGATGAGATTCTGGAAAATTTACCGGATTTGCCCACGGTCGGACTGCTAAATCTTTTCATCAAGCATACTTCGGCTGCCTTGACTATCAACGAGAATGCCGACCCTGACGTAAGGGTTGACATGAAGAATATTTTCGACCGATTGGTGAAGGAACGCGAACCATACTATACGCATACCATGGAAGGCGACGATGACATGCCTGCCCACGCCAAGGCATCAATTATCGGTCCATCGCTCACGATACCCATTTCCAACGCCCGGTTGAACCTCGGCATATGGCAAGGAATATATCTTTGTGAATTTCGCGACCATGGCGGACCAAGAAGAATTATAGCGACCGTAACCGGAGAATAACCCGGCATAACAAACGGCATCATCCATAATCATTTGTGAATGATGCCGTTTCTGTATTTAAAATCTTTGACTTAGATGTAGCCGTATCAACGTCGTATTTTGCCTGTTCTCTGTCCTGAACCATTTATCGCTTTCACAATGTAGATTCCGCTATCCAATGACCTCAAGGAGACAGAATCCGCATCACCGCTCATAACAACCGCGCCCGCCATATCGCAGATGGCCCAGCGGTCGGTCGAGATGAATTCAACACGGTCGGAACTAATCTTGATCTCCGGCAGAGACTCACCGGCGACATTGTCAATGCCCGACCAAATCTCATGCGGATATTCATAGCTTGTGGTCATCACATTGTTGTTTACCGTGTAATTTACTGTCACGTTCATCTTGCCGTCGGTAAACTCCGCCTCGTCAGCCACCCATCGCCCGTCGCGGTACTCGGCATCTATCCCCTCTATCACAACACCTTTTATCTTGACTTCAGGCATGAGTGACTTTACTTCAACAGCTTTATCATCCTGATAAGTGGTATAGGAATACATCGGTTCAACCGAATCGCTCGTCCACGCTGCATACTTCGCCTCGGTACGTCCCGGCACACATATACGTTTCCAGCCTGAGCCCAGTTCCTGTTCCGGCGAAGTCATGGACATGTATAACGATATGTTGGAAGATTCTGAGTATTTTGTCTGAAGGTAAAGGCCGCTCACATTCTTGTTGTTGATTACAATCTGAGCATCGTCGTGGATAAGCGGGATATTCCAGTACATAAGTTCAGATTCAAGAATCCCCTCAGGAAAGTAAACCCTCACAAGATTCTCGCAATCTGAGAATGTGGATGGATAATAGTTCTTCACACCCATCATCGAAATGGCAAGCAGCCCGCTACCGGCAAAGCATGACTGGCCAAGATGTGCGGTAGTGGCCTTAAGGCTCACTTTTGTAAGATTCCGGCAGTCCATGAAACAACCTCCCGGTATTCGGCTTATTCCCGACGGCCAGTTCACTGTGGTGAGTCCCGAACCGGCAAACTGATAACCCATAACATCGTCATCGAACGCCTCGACCGAAGCAAACGGGAAAACAGTCAGACTTTCGCAACCGGCGAACGCACGTGCTGATATTCTCTTCACTTTCATCTTCGAGGTCAGAGGGAAAGCTGAAAGACTGCGGCATTTTTCAAATGCACCCCAGGATATGTCAACTTTCTTTACCGAACTTTCAAAGTTGATGGTCTCAAGCGCATCGCATCCATAAAAGGCAAAACTACTGATGCTCAGGTTACCGTCGGAATTTCCAGATAGGGTGATGCTTTTCAGATTCCGGCATCCCTGAAAACATCCGGAGGCAATCTTGTAGGGCGTATGTGGAGCGGTTATGGTCTCGATGGTGGAGTTCATGAAAACTCTTTCCTTGGCATAATCATCCATCGACGCGGGTATCACGACCTCACGCACCTGAGCCTCGCAGAACGCCCCCGAACCCATGTAGCGGTAATTGTCGGCTATAGTGAAAACATCATACTTCACTCCCGGACAGACACCAACAAATGTATTGGCGTAGTATAGTCCTCCGTCGGCCGTCTGATGATAGTTTTTACTTGCGCTCAGGTCAAGACTCTCGATTGTGTGGTTGCCGAACTGCCAGCAATTGCTCAATGTCTGTTCCCCACTGATGTGGAGTTTCTTCAGATAACGGTTTGAAGCGAAAGCACCCTTCCCCACATACGATATATAGGTCGGCACCACATAAACCGGCTCCTGCACCCCCGAGGGATAACGGAACAGCTTCCAGCGGCTTTCCTCGTAGCCTGTATCCTCGATCAGACATCCGTTCTCGGCCTTGAAGTTCTTGTTTCCCTCCGCCACGGTATAACTGACTATATCGGGACAGCCAAGGAACTCGTTGCTGCCGATGAATCGGATATTGGCCGGTATGTGTACCGAAGTAAGTCCGGGACAATCCAGAATGACCGGGTCATCTCCGTCATGTCCGCTGAAATCCCCGAGACCGACACCGACCACAGCATATGATTTGTTCTCTACCATGATACTGTCTGGAAAAACAAGATTGCCGGAGGGTTTGAAACCTTCGGCCAGACCTGTGATAATAGCCTCCCGCTCCGGATGCCCCGCAAATTGAGTCACCTCATAGATATAGTCACCAACAGTCACAGTCTGGGCATTGGCGGAGGCGACTGTGACCAACAGAGCACCTGCCGCAATTCTGATAATATTCATAGTCGAAACTTTTTTTTGCAAAATTAGGAACATAATCCATATGGCATGCCGAATGAGCCATCTACACAGCATCTACCGGAAACAAAACCCGCAGTAGATGGTCGGTAGACACATCACAGCTCCTGCAATTTATTAAGAATAAATACGTTATACAAACATCAGATATAAAATCGAAACCATGTAACACTCATTGATTATGAAATACAAATGTTGCCTCACGGGCACTTCGGGCCTCTTTGGAATATTTTTCACCGCCATCTGCGCCGTTTTCTTGACGGGTTGTCAGGGCAAACCGGAACACGTATCGCCGAGAACCGGTTTCGAGGCGATGGTGCAGAGGGCGGATTCACTTATCGACATCGCACCTGATTCCACACTGGTGCTGTGTCACGAATTCTTCCGCGAATATCCTGCGACCGACTCTCTTTATATCTCGGCCAAGATTATTGAGGGAAACGCATATTTCTCAATCGGAGACTTGGATGAGGCCAAGGCCTCGATGGTAACAGCCCGTCAGCTTGCTTCGGAAGCGGGTGACAAGTATCGGCTCATAAACTCCACTACTGATCTCGGGGTGTTCATGCGCGTATCGCAGCAACCCGACTCGGCCCTGGCTCTCTATAACGAGGCTCTGAGCATGATTGACAACGGTGAATATCCTGATGAGAAAGCCCACCTGCTGACTTCTGTAGCAATACTTTATGCAAACCGTGGTATGCTCGACGAGGCACGCGACTATGGCGACCGTGCCGTCGAGGCTGCACGCGTATCGGGTGACACGGACGTGATAATGTACGCCACATCGCAGACCGGAGCCATATACAACCTCTTGGGCGACACCAGCAAGGCATATGAACTCACCCGCCAATCAATCGATGATGCCCGGCGTCTCGGCCTCCCCCGATATGAACTGAAGGCCATCGGACACATGATTGACCTCAACCTGCGGGAGGGACGCATGGATTCCGTAAACCATTATCTCGCACGCGGCGAGGAATTGGCGGCGCAATTCCCTGCGGCCTCTGTCGAGGGCATAGGCTTTCTCGAAGAGAAATATGTGGTGCTCACGGCCATGAAACGTTACTGCGAGAGCATAGCGGTGCAACGCCGGTTACAGGCTCTGCAATCAGTTTCGCCGACGTTCATGCCGACCGACAAGCTCTGGCTACGCATGGCCCGCAATTACAACGGGCTCCACATGACCGACAGCGCGGTCCTGTGTTACGAGCGGGCATTCGAGGTTTCCGACAGCCTGCGGGGCGAGGACACCGACCGTATGCTGAGCGAGAATTATGCCCGGTTCAAGACCGCCGAGAAAGAGCTTGCCCTCTCGCAGATGGAGCGTGAGAAAGCGCGGGCCGATATGTGGATTGCCATCTGGATTGGTGTGACTGCCGTTCTCGCCGCGCTGGTCGTGGCCGGACTTCTTTACCTCCGTTCGCGCCGCCGCAAGGAGGAGATGCGGTTGCTGCAGAGTCATCTGCGGGGAATCGAACAGGAACGCGGTCGTCTTGCCAAAGACCTTCACGACGGAATCTGCAATGACCTTTACGGCATAGAGATGCTTATGCAAAGCGGCATAGACCGGGAGGAACTGCTTGATGATGTGGAGAAAATAAGAAACGACATCCGCCGGATCTCTCACGAGATGATGCCCCCTTCTTTACAGGATGTCGGTCTGGCCGAGGCACTCGAAAGCATGGTTGACAAACTGCGTCATTCCTCGCCCGGTACAGAATTCCGGTTCTCATGCTCCCCCGGTTCCGGCTGGGAAAAACTGCCCGCGCCCGTCGGATATGAACTCTACCGTATCTGTCAGGAGCTGATTGGCAATATGTTGCGTCATGCCTCTCCTACGGAGATTGACATACGGCTCGAACGCGATGGTGCTGACGTGACTCTAACCCTCTCGCACAATGGCCAGGTTTCCGCACCCGACATACCGCCACGTCGCCCCGGAATCGGCATAGAATCAGTCCGCGAACGGTTAGCGGCCATCGGTGCCACAGCCGAAGGACTCCCCTCTTCCCCCGAGATAAATATACACTGCCCCATGAAAGGTTCAAAATAAACGTATCCGGCTTTGAATTTGAGCCGTGGCTTGCGGGCTAATCGCCCAACTTCATGACCAATCACGGTTTTCCGTGATTGAGGAACGTACGTTTATACATATTTTTGTGCCATGAATAATGTACAGACCCTACATGCTACTGTGACGGAGACAATAATGGTAGTGGATGACCACGAATTGGTGCTCAGGGGCATCAGGCAGATTCTTGAGCAATCATTCCCCGATGCCTGTATAATAACGGCCGATACCGGCGAAAAGGCAGTCCGCGAATTGGCCTACCGCAAAGTCGGCCTTGTGACGGTCGATCTCGAATTGCCCGACATGTCCGGATTCAATCTCATAGACCACATACGCGCCGAGCATCCCGAAGTTCGTATTCTCGTCAATACGGTCCACGACGAGATATGGACCGTGAAGCGTCTTGCCGAGAGGCGCGTGGAGGGTATAGTGTTCAAGAGCGCGAGAGCCATGAATTTCGTCGAGGCCGTCAGACGCATTCTCAGTGGAGAGAATTATTATGACAGCGGGGCACGGTTCATCATGAAGTCCATAAGTTCACAGAGTGCCGAAGAGGCCAGCCTCTCCATGCGCGAGGTCGAGGTGCTGCGTCTTATAGCCGACGGCTGCAACACCGAGGAGATAGGCCGTCGTCTCGGCCTGAAGGCCAGCACCATAGAGACACATCGCCGACACCTGCTTGAAAAGCTCGATGTAAAAAATAGCGCGGAGCTTGTGCGCCGCGCTATCTCAAGTGGAATCTTGTTTCCGTTGGAATAGACAATTCTGCAATTGACTACTGTTTCAAAAAAACGGACGCACGGGCCGTGCGTCCCTACGGGCAGTCTCAGACATCGTCTGCGAACTCCAACAATGTTTTAATCAGTTTTTCTCGAATTCGCCAACCTTGGCCGTAGGCTTGATGTAGTCGATCGAGAAACAGATACCGTTCTCCATATCCGAAGTAAGCGCGTTGATTACCTTCTGTCCCTCCGGAGTCAGGTCGGCCTCATCAACCACAATCCACATGCCGGGGACATTGGCAATCACGCCGAAGTCCGCATTGTAATCCCAGGTTATGCTCTTGAACTGACGCAGTGTGGCTACCAGATTCGCACCTTTCCGCACACCTGTCACGGTGCCCGGTGTCGTTGCCTTTGTACTGCTCTGCGCAGCCGAAGTCCCTGCCGTAGAAATCTCCTGGTCACGGATTGATATGAAATACTCCGGCTTGCGGAACATCCATATCACGTCGTCCATAGCCGATACCGTGTCGGCCACTCCGGGCACTGCGAATACAGCCGACACCGGGCTACCGGGGTCAAATGTCACATAGTCGTAATTACCCAGTTCCTTACCGTTGACCATCATTCCGAATCTGTAATGGTCCTGACCATTCAGATCCTTCACATAACCGGAGTTTGGCTGATATTTCAGAGTCTCCTTACCGCTGTTGGTGAGGGTCAGATAATACATCACCATGCCTTTGTCGCGCTCCACCTTGTCGAGACTCACATTGAGCGTGGGGATAGTGCAATATACATTAGCGGCATTGGTGTTTTCGGGGGTCGAGATGGCAACCGGGCCGTTGAATATAAAATTGAAGTTGTGGTTATTGTTGTCCTCGTTGGCTTGCCAGAGACCGGCTATCGAGAAGTTATTGAGACTCTTGATGTCGCGGCTGAGATTGCTTATCTTGAAGGAGCCGAGCGAAGTGGTTCCCGGCATGAGACGATGACGCGTCACCATATCGAGTCCTTCATGGTCGCCGATTACAGGCACATAGCACTTGCGCGCCTGCCCGTCGGCGCCGACAGCCTGCGACTTCGCCCACCCGTCAAGACCGTCAGTGCCGTTGAAAGTTATGTCGTAGACATTCTGCGAACTGTTGGAGATTCTGAAATCGACCTTCGCTCCGAGACCGTCATGGTAGACATCAAGCACTTCGAGCGTCACACCCGGCATATCCACAAGATTATCCATCTGCGACTTCGATTTATCACTCTTCTTCGATAGGGCCTTGTCGGCTTTCGAAAGGGCATCGCCCAATTTCTTCAGGAACTGCGCATTGGCCGGCATCGGTGCCGCGCAAACCGCGCACAGTGCCAAAGCAGCAACAAACTTACTGATTTTCATATCGTTATCTTTATAATTGTTTCACACATCAGGCTGAATGTTTCACACTCCAACCTTAGAGTCCGTTTCATAAACCATAATCCGCATCGAGGTCACGAAACGGCTCCACGAATCACACCACAAAGATAACTCCTCACCGCCACCCGCCACTCACGGTTTTCCATGACGGCACCTACAATAATTTCACCAAAGTCAAAATTTAGCCGATATGTTTGAGGGGGCGGGCGGGGTTGCCGGCCACGAGGGTTGAGGGAGGGACGTCTTTGGTTACGACGCTGCCGGCTCCGATTACGGCGCGGTCGCCGATTGTGACTCCGGGCAGAATCGTAGCACCTCCGCCTATCCATACACTGTTGCCGATTGTAACAGGTTCGGCCCATTCCACACCGGTGTCACGCCGCGGGGCATCAAGGGGATGACAAGCGGTGTAGATGCTGACATTGGGGCCGATGAATACATTGTCGCCTATTGTCACCATAGCTTCATCGAGTATAGTGAGATTGAAGTTGGCGAAGAAGTTGTTGCCAATCTTTATGTTGCAGCCGTAATCGCAACGGAATGGCTGATTGACATGAACACTGTCACCACAGTCAGTTACTATCTCGCGGAAAGCCTCCATAAGTCGTGCAGGGTCGGCAGGGTCAAGATTATTGAACAGCCAGAGTTTGTGGCGGGTATCCACCAACCGCCTCAGAAACTCCGGATGCACCGCATCATAGACCTCTCCGTCGAGCATCTTCGCCCACTCCCTGTCAAACAGCTCCATATCATTCACAGAATCCATGTCAACGTGAAAATTTCAGGTTAAACTTTAAACATTAAAAATGCGCGGCCGGGGTGGTCGCGCATTTTTTAGTTTGATCCGGTAGAATCAATTGTTTTTCTTTTTGTTGGCCCAAGCATCCTTCTTTGCCTGTGCGGCATCCATGCCGTCCTGGGCTACTTTCTTAGCCTCGCCTGCGAGAGCTGCAGCTGTAGACTTGGTAGTCTCTACTGCTTCCTGAGCTGCACCCGCAGCCTTGTCGGCACCTTCCTTTACTGTATTCTTTACAGTATTGGAACCTTTCTTGGCCTCCTGCTTTACAGTAGCGGCAGCCTCTGCAACTTCCTCTACAGGCTCTGCAACTGCAGTGTCTTCAGCAATTGAATCAGCTGAGTCAACCATCTCTACAGAATCCATAACTACCATTGAATCAGAGTCGGCAGCTGTGGTCTTGTTGCCACCGCAAGCGGTAGCGAGAGTCATGAGCGCGACAGCGCACGCCATTGAAAATACTTTCTTCATCTTTTATGAGTGTTTGAGGTGAAAAGTCCTGTTCCGGTGATTACTTGCCAAGAGTAGAGCGGAGAGCCTTGAATGCAGCGCTCTCAGCGGCACGTGTCACACCATCTGCCTTGGTATTGCTCTTAGGAGTCCAAGTAACTGTCACACAGTCGAGGGTCGCGTTATAACCATATTTAATCATCATTGTCGCGCTTGCCTCGTTATTAGCATCGTAATAGAAGAAATCTCCATCAACTTCCGACAAGTACCAGTAACGCTCATCGAGCCAGCCCATAAGGTCAAGATCCTCATCCTGCTCAAGAGATACGGCAAGGATAGAAGCCATCAGGCCACCGTTGTTATCGAAACCGTAAGAGTACATGGGGAAAGTACCGTTTGTGGTGTAAGTCAGCGCATCCTCCTCCTGGGTGTCGAGAGTGATGTTGCTCCATGAAGTCATGGCTGCGCGGACATCAGCGATTGACGAGTTCCATGCTGTGAGGGGCGCGGTGAAGTTGTTGTTCGAAGCTACTACTGTAATTTCGCTTGAACCGTTGTTTCCATCATTGTCAACAGCCTCAACGCGGGTCTGGCCGATGTGCTTGCCGGTTACTACACCCTTTGTGTCCACAGAAGCGATGTCAGCGTCGAGCGACGACCAGGTCACGTTCTTGTTTGATGCTGTGAGAGCGAGAGTCTCGCCACATTTCACCTCTGCGTTCGAGGGAGTGACTGTCAGGGAGTCATCTGAGCCGCAAGATGCCATGAGAAGGGGCAGAGCGGCAACCATCATGTAAATTTTCTTCATTTTGGTTTGAGTGATTATTACTTCGTTTTTGTCAATAGTATAACATGGTTTTATAAAAAAAATTATAATACGCAGTAAATTTTATTGCCCGGACATGGGTGAATCCTCAATTTTTTTGTGTTAAATCAGCGCAAACTATTGTGAAAAAGAATTAAAAAATGTAATTTTGCGATATTCACCGCCAATCAGGTGCAATTTGCCCAAACAACAGCCGGAACAACTTTAATAATTTAGACAACAACAATATCAACTTAAATCCAGACCTTATGAAGAGACTCATTCTCTCAGGCGCGGCTCTCGCAGCCGCTACCATGCTGCCTCTCGGTGCATGGGCGGACGTGGTGTGCCGTGGCCAGGTGGTCGACGAGCAGGGGGAACCGCTGATCGGCGCCATCGTCACCGTGCCCGGAACCCAGATCGGCACCAACACCGACATCGACGGCTTCTTCAAGCTCAACGTGCCGGACAATGTGAAGAACCTCAAGATTACATTCGTCGGCTACAAAGGGGTTGAACTGCGCCCCTCGGCGCAGATGGGTGAGATCAAGATGAACCCCGACACCAAGATGCTTCAGGACGTGGTGGTCACCCAGTCGGTGGCCCGCACCCGCCAGACACCGGTCGCCCTCTCGCAGATCGGAGCACCTGAAATCGAGGCCAAACTCGGTAACCAGGAATTTCCCGAGGTACTGAAAACCACCCCCGGCGTATGGGCCACCCCCGACGGCGGCGGCTTCGGTGACGCCAAGATCAACATGCGCGGTTTCAAGTCGGAGAATGTGGCTGTGCTTATCAACGGTCTTCCCATCAACGACATGGAATGGGGAGGCGTGTACTGGAGCAACTGGGCAGGTCTCAGCGATGTGACCAGTAACATGCAGACACAGCGCGGTCTCGGCGCGGCCATCATCTCGTCGCCCTCTATCGGCGGTACCATCAACATCACCACCCGCTCGACCGATGCCAAGCGCGGCGGTTCGGCATGGTACGGCATGGGCAATGACATGATGAACAACTTCGGAGTCATGCTCTCCACGGGTCTTATGAAGAACGGCTGGGCCATCACAGTGCTCGGCTCTCGCAAGTGGGGCGACGGCTACATACAGGGAACTAACTTCAATTCATACAACTATTTCGCCAATATTTCCAAACGCATCGGCGACAACCACCAGCTGTCGCTCACCGCGTTCGGCGCACCCCAGACCCACTACAAGCGCAGCTCGCAGGATGGTCTGTCGATCGAAGGCTGGCAGGAAGCGCAGCAGTACATGGGCAGCGAGAGCGCATACCGTTACAACCCCATCTTCGGTTACGGAATGCACGGCGAGCGCAAGAGCTCCGGCTACAACTTCTATCACAAGCCACAGATCTCGCTCGGCCACATATGGCAGATTGACTACAAGTCATCGCTCTCGACCACTATCTACGGTTCGTTCGCAACCGGAGGTGGTTACAGCGGCCAGGGTCACGGCACCTACGAGGGCAACACCATCAGCTACTCAAGCTGGTACGGAGCAAGTCAGGGCAAGCTCAACACCCTCTTCCGCTGTCCTGACGGCACGTTCGACTACGCGGCAGTACAGCGCATGAACATGGCCTCTGATGCCGGTTCGAACATGGTCATGACTACCTCGAACAATGACCATCAGTGGTACGGACTCGTATCGACCTATAAGAATGAGTTCATTCCCAAGAAATTAACCTTCACCGGTGGTATAGACGTGCGATACTACATCGGCCACCATTACAACAAGATTGTTGACCTCTACGAGGGTGAGTACTACATGAACTACGAGACCCGCAAGGATGTGAAGCCCTACAACAATGCCGCGGCACTCAATCCCGACTGGAAATTCCAGAAGCTGACCGTTGGCGACATAGTTTATCGCAACTACAAGGGATATGTGACCCAGGAAGGTGCATACGCACAGGCCGAGTACACTGCCCTCGACAACAAGCTGACCGCCATACTCGCCGGTTCGCTCAACGTGACCAGCTACTGGCGCCGCGACATGTTCTTCTACGACAAGGAGCATGAACGCTCGAAGACCAAGAGCTTCCTGGGCGGTACAATCAAGGGTGGTGTGAACTACAACATAAACCGCAACAACAACGTCTATGTGAACGGCGGTTTCATCTCACGCGCACCCTTCTTCAGCTACGGAGTGTTCCTCAGCTCGGCATCGAGCAACATCATCAACCCCGAAGCCAAGAACTCAAAAATCGGATCAGTCGAGGTTGGTTACGGCTACCACTCCCCCAAGTTCTCGGCAAATGTCAACCTCTATTTTACCGAATGGATTGACAAGAGCGACAAGACCACAGTACGTTCAGGTGAAATCCGTCAGGGTCCCCTCACCGGACAGTACTATTACATCAGCCTCTCCGGAGTCAACGCCCGCCATATGGGTGCCGAGGTCAACGCCAAGTATATCCCCTGCCAGTGGGTTGAGTTTGACGGTATGTTCTCGATCGGTGACTGGACATGGGACTCAAACCCGACCGGCTACTTCTACACCAACGACGGACAGCCTCTTGCCGACCTCGGAGGCACGATAGCAAGCGGAATCCTCGCTGCCGACCACAAGAAAGCCACCCTCAACCAGAAAGGGCGCAAGATCGGCGGCTCGGCACAGACCACCGGATTCCTGGGCGTGACATTCCGTCCGTTCAAGGGCTTCCGCATCGGTGCCGACTGGACATGCTCTGCCCGCAACTACTCAGACTATGAGATTTCATCATCGGCCTACGAAGGAAATGATGTCATCAATGTGGCTGACCCCTGGAAGATTCCGTTCGGCAACGAGTTCGACCTCAACGTAAGCTACAAATTCATGATCGGAGGCGTCAGCGCAACCATCTACGGCAACGTGAACAACCTCTTCAACAACTACTACGTCAAGGACGCCTACACACTCTCCGACACTCCGGGCGCATGGAACAACGCATTCCGCGTGTTCTACTCCTACGGACGCACTTTCTCCGTAAAACTCAAAATAAACTTCTAAGCAACCGAAATGAAAACCAATATAAAGAACCTGCTCATCGCAGGCGGAGCCATGCTCGCACTGGCATCATGCTCGGAAAACAGCTGGAACGACCTCTATCTCGACGGCTTCGAGGGAGGCTTCACTCCGACCGATGTCCAGACCATCGACTACACTCTGACCGCCGCCGACTACACGCGAATCGCCGACAACCGCTTCAACAAGGCTCTGGCCACAAAGCAGGGCGTCTCTAACGAGCTCGCGGCCGTAAAGACACAGAACTATCTCAACGCCTCAATCCCGGCTGAAGAGTACATCCCCAACCTTCTGAAGGACTCACTGTTCACATATTTCGCGCTCTCCGACGGTTCGGCTATAAACCTGACATACCGCGAGGCCGGTGAACTGCCCGAGACCATGAAGGCTCTCAACGGCATACGCGAATATATCGTAGCCGAGGATGACTACCAGATGGTCTACGGCAGCGCCGACGACTACGCCTCAGCGTTCTCTCCCTCGCACTCAGCGTCGTCAAACATTCCAAAGGTGCTCGCCGCATCGATCGACGATGCCAAGGAGGGTGAGTATATAGTGGTAAACTACAACAACTCTGACACCGACCCGGTATTCGGCGAGACACCCGTTCCTCCCACACCCGGATTCACCATGACAAGCGTGCTTACCCCCGATGTCGCCCCCGGCGATGATGTGACTATCAACGGAGTGGTTACCGCCGTCTGCAACGCCGGTATTATCCTTACCGACAATGCGGGCTCAATACTTGTATACGCAAGCGGTTTCCCGGCATCTGATTACAAGGTGGGCGACCAGGTGATTGCAACCGGCACCCTTTCATCGTACAAGAACTGCCTCCAGCTTCCCTACGACGACAACCTTCAGAAAGCATCAAGCCAGGCCTATACTTACCCTGCTCCGAAAGACCTTACACCCGAGGTTCTTCTCGCGGCCGGAAAGAACGAGACTCCTGTACTCGCCCAATACGGCACGATGACAGGCAAGGTGGTGGTAGACGGCAATTTCATCAACCTGCTGTTCGGAGACCGTACTGACGTGCGCGGATCGATCTACAACGCCACCGACGAAATCAAGGCCAAACTTCAGGACGGCAAGACTGTCACTCTCTACGGATACTTCACCCAGACCTCAACTTCGGGTACATTCACAAACTGCAACTTCGTGGTTACAGAAGTGGCCGATGCCAAGGGTAAGGCCGCACACTCACCGCGTCGCGTTGTTTCGGTACCCTCGCAGAACCTCAACGCAGTCTACATGTTCAATGGCTCGAAGTGGGTTGCCGCCGAGGAGGACATCGTTGTCGTGAATCCCGCAGACTATGCCGCCATGGGACTGACCTACGGAAACTTCTCCGGCACCCAGACATCGGAATATCTGCCGACGTTCCTCGCGCAGAAGTTCCCCTACGCATCGGCTGAGACCGAGAAATATGTGGTGTACAAATACTTCGCCAACAAAGAGACAACATTCGCATGTTCTAAGTGGGAATTTGACGGTTCGAAGTGGGTTGACGCCATCACCGCCGACGGCATCCGCACTGTAACGAACCAGTTCGTGCGCAACGACGGTGTCTGGAAACTCGACCCGTCGGTAACGCTGACCCTCCCCGCAGGACGCAACCAGCCGCTCAGCACATGGTTCTTCCAGGCATGTGTTGACTGGGTGCTCGCAAACGTGCCCGACGGTGCGGATTACGTAACCAGCTACGGCAACAACGACTACTACACAGGAGCTTCGGCCTATCAGGGCAACATCGACCTTCGTCCCGGATCGGCACGCACCCAGAATCCGACAGCCTACGCCGACATGAGCGACGAGGAGATTGTCGCGCTTGAGAAAGAGCGTTTCGAGAAGGAGGTATGCCCGGGCGTACTCGGTGTCCTTTATCCGAACATGGACCTTGTGGGCGACTTCGCTCCGACCGTGACCATCAACTTCTACAGCTACAACGGCTCATCCACCACCCCGGGCCGGATCATCTGCAAGGTTGTGTCGAAAGGCAAATTCGAGTTCGTCTCCTGCAACTGGGTTCTCAACACCGACCAATAATCCCCCACCTGACAATAATTGACAAAATTCCCCGGAAGTCGCGGTTGACTTCCGGGGAATTTATTGTACCGGCCTGTTCAAGCCGGATAGCAGGTATGACCTGTTTACGGATTTGACGGTATGTTATTTAACAAGGATGGTACGTGTCTCAGCTCCACGACGCATCACATATATGCCGGGAGTCATGGCATCTCTGCAGACAAGGATACCGTCAAGGCTGTATATCTTCCAGCCGTCGTTTTCCGAACCAATCAGAACAACCGAACTTTCGAGGTCGCCGATGGTATAGGTGGCTTCAATAAGAGAATTTTGAGAATTGGGATTGCCATATTCCTGAAGTGTACCGGCAGGGATTACCAACTTATATGTGCCGTCGGCTGCAATGGTTTCGCCATTTCTGTCGAAGTCAAAGTAGACCGTACGGTTCTTGATCGAGTAGCCGCAGGAATTGATTGTTTCCGAGGCATCCGTCCCGGCAACTGTTTCAGGTTCATCTTCCGAAACCTTTGCTGGAGTGTAAATCAGCACCACATTACTTGAGTCAACGACCCTGACACCATTCACAGCATCGGGGAAGGTAACACCGATAGAATTGATTTCGGTAAGAACAGAGCCATCGGCATGGGAAAGTTCATACGCCTCAAGATCCGTGTCCCCCGTCGGCACGGCTATTACATAACATACATTCTGTGCGGCATTGTACATGCGCTCATTGTAGTTCACGCCCGAAAGGTCACTGAAAAATCCGGCCGGGATATTGAGCACATAATCTCCGGGGGTGTCAAGAATGACAGGCTCAGTCTCACCCTCGGCAGCAAATGTAAGTTTGTAATCACCCGAGTGGATATCTGACTGCTCAATGCCGACACACTCATAAGTTGCATCTCCGTTACCGTGGTAAGAGATTGTAATCTCATGCCAGCGGTCGCTGTCGGCAAACTGAGGCACACCGCCGCCACCATAAGAGAACTGAATGGCAGAAAGTGTTTTCACCTCTCCCTGACGCGGAGTCACCGATGCCTGAGCCACTGAGTTGTGTTCATCTGCCTCTATGACAAAGATGGCTGAAATCGGGCCATTGACTATATCCTCCGTAGCGAACCAGTCATCGAATTTGAAAGCTCCGGCAGGAACTGACAGAGTGTATGCACCCGGATTAAGGATGGTCAGCGGCTCGTCACCCATGGCAAACTCATGATTGAATGTAAGGGTGGCGGTCTGTGTATAGTTGCCGGTCACACCGACAACCTTGAAGACATCCCCGTCGGCCGAGGTCAAGCTGATACCATCGGTCGAGAGAATATCGATACCATCCCAGCCTGTGTCGGGGAAAGTAATCTTGACATGAGGAATCGAGGTCACTGAACCGGCCTTAGGAGAAAGAGTGTAGTTCGACATCTCGTTCTTGACTCCGCCACCGATTGTATATTCAGCGGTGATGGCCGGGGAAGACCACCCCCATTGACCGCTCTCCTGATTATAATAATTTCCGTTTTTGAAAGACTCCGGAGCGATTGACAAAGTATATTCTCCGTCGGCTGTGATTGATGCCTGGTCGGAAGTTCCCTCCACCGAAAAATACATGGTCATGGCATTGTAGGTGCTCCAGTCATACTCACACTTGTACGCAACATACGTGGTGCCACTCGTGTTGTTGACCAGCCGAGCGTTTACCTTTGAATGAGTGTCTGACATGATGGCATCTGAGCCGAACTCAGGGAAAGTGATCTTGATAACCGAAAGGTCTGTTGCCACACCCGGCTCCGGATTGAAGTTCCACGTCACATCGGCAGCGGCAGCATCAAATGAAACGAGCGATGCGGCCAAGGCTGAAAGCCCCATTAAAACTTTTTTCATTTAAGATTGATTTTAGAGGCCGCCCCTGAAGAATGTCTCCAGAGGCGGATTCCAGATTATTGATTGTTGTTTAATTTGAACTGCTATTTATGATTATCTTACGCCCGTTGCAGATATACAGGCCCGGCTCAAGTGTACGCATTGCTTCGGAATCAGCATTGCGGAGAACGAGGGTTCCGTCGGGGCGGTACACGTCACCCGCGCCCGTGTCAGCAGCAATCGAAGCTGTCCCTCCGGTCTGAGAGACAGAAACCGAAAAAGCCGTGCGGGCAAGTTTTCCGCGATAATCCGCGATTATCTCCACTTGAGTATTTCCTGCACCAACTGCATCGAGTCTCAACACTCCCTTGTCATTGACCGAAGCTGCGACAATATTACTGTCTGCGCTCTCGGCGCTGTATGTGATGAGCCGCTGATTACCGGTGCTGAGAGAGGTCTTCGAATTAAGGTCCAGTTCCCACGATTTGCCTTCCGGAGTCAGGTCGAGCGAAATATCATCAAGACCGGACATGACCGGAGAAGATACAACCGGATAGAACATCATGGCCGGGAACCAGAAATAATCCTCAGGCGCGAAAGTAAGGGAGTCGTCAATCTCTCCGGTCTCTGCATCGGCAAAGTATATACGGTTACAGCTGTAGTTCATGCCTCCTCCGGAACCGACAGCGGTTATGACCAGATAACCAGTGGCGGGATCCACACTCACACAGCTGCCGTACAGCTCCATGTCGCGCGGCACGCTGACAAAGTCGGCATCATAGATATTGCGGTCGAAATCATAGCGCGACACCGAACGGGAATTGCCATCGGCAACATAGTATATGCAATTTCCGCTAACCGACGTAGCCAATGAAGCGTTACGCCATGACAGCCAGAAACCGTCGGACAACGGAGCGGCATCAGTATCGACAGCACGAAGACTCCAATCCTCTGTATCTATGGCATAGAACGGTGCCTCGCTATCGAGGGTGGCGGCATAGAGCGACCCGTCGGATGTTACGAACAACGAAGCAACACCCGCCAGTTCCAGAACTTCTGAAAGCTCATTAGTCTCAGTGTCGACAATGGCAATTCCATGACCCTGCCACGGAACATACACGTGATGTCCGAGGCGCAGCGGCTCGCCAAACTGGTCTGAATACTTGCCCGATGAGTTCTCTGTACCCTTTATGCAGTCAAGTATCTTTCCGGCATCAGCATCATACACGAATATACCAGAGTCGGTGGTGATATATGCTTTGCCGGCATCAACGCCACAGACAGCACGACCGTCGGCCGGCAGTTCGACTGTAGCTGTAATCTTCATGTCATCGGCACCCGCCACCGTCATGATACCACCGGCCGCCGGATCTGCATATGAACGCTGCTTGCTGATTATGTATAGACGGTCACCAAATATCGTAGCATACTGTGAGGTGATTCCCGGAGAAGTTCCATGATTGGCAGTTGATACCAGACGGTAGGTCATATCCTCGTAACCCGGGGCCAGGAAGTTTACAGAACCGTAATCAGATCCATAACGTCCCTCATTGAGAAAGAATATACCCTCCGACAGGTCAGGCAGTTCATATCCGGTTATTTCATATTCCACCCTTATCTCACAGAGATCGTTCTCGTAACCATATGAGTCAATACCCGTGACAAAACCGGCCGGAATGGTTAGAATCCACTTGCCGGGGCTTAACAGTGTGCCTTCGGGCAGAGATAGACAGAGCATGTTCTCGCTCACCGACAATTCGGGCACTGTCGATTCCGGGCCATTAGTCAATACAGGTTCCCCCTTGTCGGGATTCAGGCGTATGGAGCGTAAGCTGTTGCCAAGCACGTTGACACTTATTATCGATATGCCGGTCAGCCGGGAACCATCGGCGGGATAGACCGACCATGTCCACTCCTCCGGCTCAATAATCCTGTAGGTGAGCGATATTTCCTGATCATTGACAACTGTAGCCGCCGAAGCGTTTGTCTCTACAAACGAGCCGGCAGGGAAAGAGAGAGTCCAGTTGCCAACTCCCGGTTTCTCGCGCAACCTGAAATCTATACGGGTAGCAGATACGCGCTCCATATCGAGAGGTATGATACGCTGACCCGATTTTAGCTGCGGACTTACCAGGATTCCGGAATCGATGTCGAGCGACGAGCATCCCTCTCCGGCCTCGAAAGAAATGACCTCAAGCTCGCGGAGAGGCACGGATGCATCGGGAGTAACCTCATAACTGAACTGCAGCGCCGGGTCTACAGTGATGGTGGCCCGTATCTCGGCATTCTTCATTTCCGGATGCTGGTAATCCGAGAAAAGTCCGGCGGGAATTACAAGGTCGTATGTGGCGGGTTTGTCGAGGAGCACGAAGTCGTCGGTAGTCGCCGAAGGCAAACCGAATCCCCATGTGACCTGATTGCGGAACATAACTATGCCGACTCCCTTGTAGACCTCATCGGGGTTATCGCGGTTCACAAGACGAATCCGGCTCTGTTCCACAGGCCAGTTCAGTCCGTTTTCCGGATAAGGGAACGTAAGCTGAATCTCACGCAGACTTCCCACAGATGAACCGTCAGCGGGAGTCAGTACGTAACTTTCCATTGTATTTCCGGGAGCCTCGCGACTTATATTGTAATCCACCACCGAACGGGCATTGAACGAATAAATGTCACCGGCATCCTTGAAGGTATTCGGCGGTATGACAAGACGGTAGTCTCCTTTGGCATTGATAACGGCCGGACGAGGCACGTCGCTCGACTGCACCCGGGTCTTGAACCGCAAAGCCACCTTTCTGTCTGTCAGCTTTGTGGCAGAATAAAGTATATAGGCTGGTTCGGCATCCGCTCCCGAGGCGAGATTGCTGATTGTGATCCGTCCGTTCAGATAATTTGTGACATCGGTAAGTCCCTCTGGGAAGTCAAAGCCATTCTCAAGGTCAGGATACTCGACAGTTATTTCTGAAATCTCATCGGTAAAACCCTCTTCGGGGAGAATGACAACCCTTCCGAATGCCGCGGATGGTGCGCCGGTCACGGTGTAATGAAGTTCCATATGGCGGTTAACCGTGGTCGTTCCGTTCTGACGGAACACACCGGCCGGAATATCGAGCACATACTCCCCCTTCTCAAAGAAGTATTCAGGTATGTCGTAACGTGCACCCTTGGTCTTGAATCTCAGAACCGCGGTCCGCTCAGAGTCGAACGAGCATTCCACGGGCACATATTCCTGTGGATTCTCACCGATCCTTCTCAATGAAATGAGCGAGAAATCCGGATGCCCAAGCACCGGGAAGGCCTCACTGACCGGAAAACTCAGCTCTATCTCGCCAAATTCGAGAACGCGACCCGGCATAGGGCGGATTCCCACATAATCGTCATCGAAAAAGTCAGTGAATCCACTGCCGCCGTTATCCGAGACAGTGTAAATCACATTGATTTCCTCACTGTACTCTATGTGGGTGTACCACGAGCCGCACAGGTTGAAACAAGACTCCGGAAAATGGAGAAGGTAACGCCCCGGAGTTGTTATGACCGTGGCGTTGTCGGACAGGTCATTCTTAGGCTTGAAGCTGAACGACTGATGATTCGAAGTTGGATAACGGCTGTTTACAGGTACATACACCTCGTCAGGATTGTCGAGATTTGTAAGAGTCACGCCATAGAGCGTGGAACCGTAGAGATCGAGGAACTTGGCCTCGGGGAACTTGATGTCTACCGTAGAGATTGACGATAGCTCACCATCGGGTGATGGAGTCAGCACATAATCTGTGACCGCCGCAACCGCAGCGAAATTCACTACTGACAACACCATCAGAAACAGAATACGCGTAAGTCTCACATTGTTTAATATTTATGCCACGGTTTCCAAGCCGCCGCAGGCAACCTGCAAAGACCGTGACCCGGTTTGACATACTTACGCGCCGCATATCCCGCCTAAGATGGAGGATAGGTGAGCCGACGGGAATGAGTGTCCCGTCATGATATCCGCTATATGGCAAAAGCTATGTTCCGCGTAAGCTTTATGCTCACGATATCAGGCAGGTCTTCCGGCTCACTCCTCGTCTCCTCCCCTTCCCGGTAGCCGGTGGCTTCCAGTGGTTGTCATTTCTGACCTGAAGAGACTTCCTCAGAGTTTCACGGCAGCGGGTCTGCCCGGGATTCTCACCCGGTTCCCTTCCGGTCCTCAACGGACCGACCGGCACTTTGTGCCGCTCCTGACTCGTAAAAACTGTTTTTGATTTCTTTCGGGCCGCACTCCTGGACCCGCGTTCGGTTTTCGGGCGCAAAATTAAAGAAATTTTTCCATATTCCAAAAAACGGAATATATTTTTGGTGTCAAAAAGTTTTTCATTATATTTGCGCTCGATTTCAAAGTTCGGTTTTAAATACAATACGGTGTCGGTCACCCATGGGTGGCTGACGCATGCATGTTTATGTACTTTTCTAAAATCGAAACAATGAAAGTGATTTTTACGGCCGCCTTGCTGGGTGCGGTCGTCATGGCGGGTCATGCCGGTGACTTCTCGTCGGGTGGCCTGAATTTCTCGACAACGGGCGATGCGGAATGCCGTGTCATCCGGACTCCCGACGCTTCGGGAGAGATAGTTATTCCGGAGAAAGTGATTCATGAAGATACCATCCGGTCGGTGACGTCAATCGGTATGGAGGCATTCCGCGACTGTCGCAATCTTCAGTCGGTGACTTTTCCGTCAACAATTCAGGAAATCTGCGACGAGGCCTTCTCCGGCTGCACTGCCGTGGAGAGAATCGTGATTCCCGACGCTACCACGTCCTTGGGACGAAAGGCCTTCTACAACTGCTCCTCCCTGCGTACCCTGATAATCGGCAAATCCATGCAGTCGATCGGGGTCCAGGCATTTGACGGTGCCGATGCCATCAGCTCTGTAATTTCTCTCGCTCCGCAGCCGCCTCACACAGCCATGTATCCCTTTGCGACTACTACCTATGAGTCGGCAACATTGACTGTGCCGGTAGCCGCCCGTGGCGCATACCGCGCAGAAAGTCCGTGGAACCGTTTTCAGGCCATTATCGGTGATGATCACCCCGGAGTGACACCCTCTCTGACCATAAGCATGGCATCAGGTTGTGTAAGCACAAACGAGACCTATGGATTGCCTGTGACAATATTTATTACCGCTCCTGAGCAACACTCCATTTCATCTGTCACATCCGATGGCAAGGATATAACATCGTCGGTTGGCCCGGACGGAAAACTGACCCTGCCGCCCATGACCGATGACCGTGTTGTAGCTGTGGTATTCCGCGACATGTCCGGCACTGAATTCCCCACCATCAGCAACGTCAGGGTATCTGTCAGCGGCAACCACGTATCTGTAACAGGTCTCGGTCCTGATGAACCTGTAAGAATCGTATCTGCTGACGGCTCGACTTTTTATAATGGATATGACCATGAGATTGACATCCCAGGCAAAGGAGTGATGATTCTTGAAACCGGTGGTGAAACCTTTAAATTCCGCATCTGACCATGAAAAGAGTGATATTTATCGCGGCTGCCCTTATTGTAGCACTCTCCAGCCGGGGCGACTGTTTTGCTGATGGCAATCTTAATTTTGAAAGCGGTGATAATGGAACCTGCACACTGGTTCAGTCGCCCGACGCAACCGGTGACGTGGTTATTCCAGAGATTGCAAGCGACGGGGAGACCGATTACAGAGTGACATCCATTGCACCATCTGCATTTCAGGACTCAAGAAGCATTCTGTCTGTAACACTCCCGCCTACTATCCAATCAATCGGTGACGACGCCTTCAGAAACTGCCCGTACCTGCGCAAGGTGTTCATCTCTGATATGCGTGCATGGCTCGGCATAGATTTCTCGAACGAGAACTCCAATCCTCTCTCCGGATACAAGCCTCTTATTGTAAACGGCGAGGAACTTACAAACCTGGAGATAGTGGGTGACATAACGACTGTAAAACAGTATGCTCTTTATGACTGTTCATCACTCCGCACTGTAACAATGGCCGAGGGTGTGGTCAGGATAAGTCATCATGCTTTTGACGGCTGCGAGAATCTTGAGGAGGTAAATTTCCCGGAAACACTGCGTGTCATCGGCACCTACGCCTTCAACATCAATATTTCGCTCAAATCTCTCGATTTGCCGGCGGGTCTGACTTCGATAGGTGAAGGTGCATTTTACAGATGTTCATCAATCACCTCCCTGAAGCGTCCTCTCACGGTCGAAACCATTCCGGAACTCTGTTTTGCCGGCTGCACCCGATTGTCGGGACAAATAATAGCCGAAGGTGTGAAAAACATCGGCATGAATGCATTTTTCAACTGTTTATCGATTGAGGAGATTGAATTTCCTCAGAGTGTGAGCATGATCTCCACCTACGCGTTCGACACCTGCACTTCGCTTCGCAGCGTAAAAATCTGTAATCCCGACATGAGTCTCGGTCATTATGTTTTTTCAGAGTGTACAGCACTGACATCAATCAATCTTCCGGAGCATATGACGGCTTTGCCCGATGGCGTTCTGTCGTTATGCACTTCGCTCGAAGAGATAAAATTGCCGGCAGGACTCACCGAAATATGCGAATATGCCTTGGCAGGATGTCAGAAACTGAAATACATCGACTTTCCGGAAAGTCTCGAATCAATCGGCACACGCGCTTTCTATGGTTGTTTCAAGATTACAGAAGTGGAATTCGGACCCTATATCAAATCAATAGGCACCGAGTCATTCTATCAGTGTCCTGTTCTCGCCGAGATACGTTGCCGGGCATTGGAACCGCCTGTACTCTCATTTTTCGGTTTTGATATCAACCATGACCGCAACGCCCGGGTAATTGTTCCTGAAATTTCGCTTGAAGCCTACCGTGCAGCATATGCGTGGCGTAATTTCGACCACCTTGAGGGGAGCGAGTCTATGAACCCGGACTCTCAGCTCACCATCCGGTTTGAAGGTAGCGGTGAATTCCGTCGCGCGGTGGCTTATGGCTCACAGCCTGTTCTCACACTCAGATCTGTCGACGGAGAACTGCCCTCTTCGGCTGTACTCAGCACCGGCGAGAACCTGACCGACAAAATAGATGAATCCGGACGGCTGACCCTCCCCCCGGTCCGCACCCCGGTCACACTTACCCTTACTTGGTAGTCACATATTCTCCGGAACAAAGATAATACCGGTAAAGGCTGTGCCATATATCCTAATTATGGCACAGCCTTTATACCATACAATTTACTCCCCAGCCTTCATAAAATTCTGTATTAGTAAATTTTCTGTTAAGCAGAGGTTTAATTTAAACAGCTACTTATCCAAAATTCGCAACTTACACAACTTTTCAGACGAAGAATTTGTATATGACTCTGAGATAGATTAAATTTGCAATCTAAATGATATCACAATGGATATAGCACTTGAAAAGAAAGCCCACGTGTTCAGATTACCGGTATATCTACTTGACAAGCTGAAAGAACTCGCAGCCAAAGATAGACGCAGCCTTAACAACTATGTAGAGGGGCTGCTGCTCGATGCTGTATATAATGAGCCGAACGATGTCACCCGTCAGGCTATGGAAGAAGCCAAAGCCGGAGACACCTTCGGTCCAATTGACACATCGAGTGTAGAAGCGATGATCAAGTCTATCGGCTTATGAAAGAACTACGTTATACCAGACAGTTTAAAAAGGATCTGAAACGCTTCCTCAATCAGCCGAAAAAACTGGAAGCTTTAAATCAGGTTCTTGATATGCTCAGACATGAAATAGAGTTGCCAGAGAAATACAAAGCTCATAAATTGCTTGGAGAGTATGCAGGGTGTACGGAATGTCATATAGAGGGAGACTATCTACTTATATGGTATGACGAAACAAATGAGGTGATTGCCGTCTACCGACTCGGCTCTCATTCAGAGTTGTTCAAATAACCGGTGAATGATGTTTCCGAAACATCCCATAGAATGATTATCGCTCCTGCATTTAAAAAGTGACAATGTTTTTGATTGGTGGTTATTTAACTTGATAAATATGGAGACTATGGAACAGTTGGCATTCATAAAGGAACACGGTCTCTTCAAAGGATTGTCGGAGATGACCGAATATGCCGCGCTCGATAAAGAGCAGCGGAGAGCATATGACGCGGATCTAAAAGCATACCGCGACCTCAACAGCACCCTTCATTTCGCAGCCTCCGACGGCTTCGCTAAAGGTGAGGTGAAAGGTAGAAAAGAAGGTAGAGCGGAAGAAAAGAAAAAAACAGCCAGACTCCTGCATAGCAAAGGTATGGATCTGGACTTCATTTCCCAGATAACCGGGCTTACTCACGATGAAATTCAAAATGTAATCTCAGCTGAATAGAGCCGGTTACCGACACGTATTAAATCCCCGTAATCTGGGAATGGATGACATCCTTTCAGATTACGGGGATTTTACTTGGTTGGGGGCATCGTGGGGATGCGGTTTAATTACCGGGGGGCGGCGTGGGGGCCGCGGCGTGCCGCGACCCTACATGGGATGCGGGGGTCAGCGGACGGGGAGGAGGGCGCCGGCGGAGTGGGCGGTAATCTCGGGGGCGTATTGCGACTGGGCGGTCGCTACGCCAAGGGTGTAGTCGCCCTCGCGGTCGGCGTTGCAGTCGTAGCTGATTACGTGGGTTCCTTTCGACAGGAACGGGATGAAAAGGTTGGTCGATGCGTCGCGTACCTCGCGGTAGTACCATACGCCATCACTCTGCGTGTAGCCCGACAACTGGTCTACCGGCTCCAGACATGCCGCACGCGGATCAGTCACTGCCACATACTCAATGTCACGGTCGCATGTTATGGTCAACGTCACGCGGACACGATTGCCTACGGCCATATCTCCTTCGCTGGCTGTTGTGCCCGAAGCCCCGGGAGTCACAGTGTAAACTTTCTTCTCAATCGAGAGCTGGGGAACCGATGCCGGTTTGACATCAAGAATCGGAGCGACATATTGCGCCACTACCCCACCCCATGCGGGTCCGGAGCCGGAACGGTTCACTGTCAGTGTAGCCTTTGAGGCGTCAGTCGGATTGAGATCCAAAGTAAACGCACCCTTGACTGCACTTATACCGCTAATCTCCAGCTGTCGGCCGTCGAGCGTGATTACCGGATCTGCAGGCGGTACAGTCCATTCAGTGCCACTTGTCAACAAAGCGTGAATCGCCTCGGCCGTGCGACGGTTGTCACCCCAGTTCTGCGTCTGCTTGGTGATGACCATCCACTGACGGAGCTGGTCGATGGCAGGATTTGACGGTTCAATTGCTGCATAAGCCTCAAGTACGCGTGCGGTGGTGAGAAGCGCGTTGTCACCATATCCACGCGAACTGAGATTGTCATACCACATGCCCTTCTCCGGACTTACCGATGCGAACTGACGGAGGGATTCAAGGATGGTACGGGCCGTGGAGGCATCTTTACGGCTTTCAAGAAGCATCGCCGCCGTAGCCTTGTCATAGATTCCGAAGTCACGCCATTTGGCCTTGATTTCCTTCATGGCCACCGTCTCAAGAGGTTTGAACGAAGACGCGGAACCTATTCCCTTGAAACAGCTCTTGTCATACAGATAATTCAGAAGAGCGGTGACGGGAACTGATTTCCGATCGGAGCGGTTCCAATCGTCTGCATACTGCTTGTCAAGATATTCACAGGCTCGTTTGGCCAGTTTCTCGCCACCTTCGGGCAGATAACCCATACCGGCAAGCGACGCGAGGGTATGGAGTACACTGCGCGTCATGAATGTCGAGGACTTCATCTCAGGACACCAGCTCCACCCACCGTCACTGTTCTGACGGTCTGTCAGGGTCTTCATGACAGAGGCAATCTGTTCCTGCGCCTTTGACTTGTCAGCATATTCCACAAGGCTCTGCATACGGAGTGTCTCGGCCTTGGCGTCGTTGACCCATGGGGTATTGTTCAGCAGGACAGTCTTCAGCTGCTCATTTTTCTGCAAAGGTGAAACGAGTGCCGAGTCTGCGGAATTTTCCGGTGCGGCCATCTTCTCGATACCGGCCAAGAGTTCCGGATAACGTGTCAGCAGACCTGATGCCACCGCATTACCGAACAGGGCATTGACATGGGATAGAATATTGACTGATTCGGGACGCAACATTCCCGGAAGTGCGGTAACGCATTCCCACACTGGATTGTCGCAATAAGTCAGCGTGACCTTCGAATCCTTGTCGAACTTAGGCAACTTGATGCTGAACTGACCCGCTTCAGGCTTGATGTAGAACGGTGTTGACTCAACAACCGGAGTACTTGACGGAAGGACAGGTATTACAGTCTGCTCACCGTCGGAGAAACCGGGAACGGTGGCATATACACGGATTGTCATGGCCTCTATTTCCGAGGGAACTTCATACATCACCTTGACCACGCGCGAACCGGAAGCGGATACCGACTCACCATCGAACTGCTGCGACAGAAGCACACGGTCTGTCAGCGGGTCAATCAGCTCAATGCGTCCGGCCACAGAAGCGTCGCTGTCGGAGTTGTTATAAAGAGTCGCGGCAACCGACATCTTGTCGCCAGTGCGTACAAAACGGGGAGCATTAAGCTGCGCCATGACCCGCTTCGAGGCAACAGCATCGAGCGTGAGCACATTGCCGCGCATGTCGGGAGTATAGCCGAGTATCTGGAACTGCCATGTGCCGACAAAGTCGGGAGCGGTGAAGTCAACCGTGGCGATACCCTGCGAATCGGTAACAAGCGTGGGCTTGAAGAAAGCCAACGGCACGTCGATATTTCGCAGCGGCACATCATTTTGATTTGCAGCCACGCTGTTATCCCTGACAGCACCCGTAGAATAAACTTCTTCCGAATCCTCATATTTCATTTCGTTCACCACACTTTCCTCGGCAAGCTCCACAACTCCGTTAGACGGAGCCGCAGCAGCCTTTCTTGCACCTCCACGCACTCGCAAGGGAGCAGCCGTTGTCTGCACACTTGAAAGGAAGAACTTGTCAGCCGAATCAGACCCATCCTGGCCATACCCGCCGTATGTACGGTAGAAACCATATCCGTAGGTATTCCACGATGGAACTTCAAACGAAGCTGAGCTCTTTATTTTATCGCCAACCGATACAGTTGCCCAGTTTGACGATGTAGAATTGTGATTGTAATTGAACCATGCACCGTGACCCCAGTAAAGTGAGGCGTATGGATTGAAAGCCCACTGGAAGGGAGACAGGGCATTGAGTGCCTTGTTGCTCATGACAGCCATTGCCGGAAGCGACGCGCAGTTCCTGCCGTCGGCTGTGAAGCGGAATTTCCAGGTCTCGGTAGCACCCGGGTCAATACGGTCGCGAAACGACTCGGCAACTATCTCCAGCTTAACATCCTGTGCATGAGGAATCACTGTGACAGTCTGCGAAATGCGGTTAAGGTCACGCTCACCTAAAAACTCAACAAACACACGGTCTGTATCCGAAGGGGCATCGACCGTAACAGTCGCGAAACCGTCGGAGACACGCACCCACTCTGTACGTATTCTTTTCTGCGAGTCTGATACAAGAGCAAGCAGATAGCTGTCATTATAGCTTGACCCTACCCTGATTTTAGCTTTTTTCTCACCTGCTCCGAGCACAATCTCGGTTTCGGGCACCCAGAGAGGAGTCACGACAGGGGGACGTTTGTCATCGGCACGCCAGACGGTTATGGAGTCGGATACCACCCGGTATTCCTCACTGTCCTTGAAATCGGGAGAAAGAGAGAAACGCAGCCGGTAACGACCTGAAGGAATATCTTTCAAATCGAGGCGGAATGACGGTGACTCAAACTCTCCACCCATAAGACCTTTGCCATCGGCCGCACTGAGGTCGTAATACAACTTCTTCTGTACGGGATGAGAGGCAAGGTCATAAACCGTTACCTTATAACTTTGTGAATCACTGTCTGCCTTGATTACAGAAGGAACGGAAGAGACTATGCTCAGAGCCGAACCGAGGCCGAAGCTAAGCGCACGCGCCTCGCGGGTCTCACCTGCGGCATCAGTCACCGAGACTTTCAGTATATATGAGCCATGTGCATATGCCGTGCCTTTCAACCCCTCGGTGGGCAGCTTGATTGTGAATGAGCCGTCCGCGTTGGTTTCAGTCTCGCCACCATATTGGGCGGCAGAGGCAGAACGGCGCCACCACCAGAGAGGCTGGTACTGCACTGTGTAAGCTACCTTGCCTCCTGCGACAGGCATACCGGCATAGGTCACTGCCTTTCCGCCAAACGAAAGTACATCACCCGCCTTGTAAGATTCAGATGAGGAATCTACAGCCACTTCAAAAGTCGGAGCCTTGTAATCGGCTACATCGAAATAACGGTTGCATATCCATGACCTGTCCTCGCGGACTGTGATGGCCCAATTGCCCAACATGCCACTCTTCGGCAAAGTAAAAGCACCGTCATAGCGTCCGAAACCGTCGGTAGTTATATCGAGCGAGTCAATGCTCTGCATATTGGCATCGTTCAGCCAGACACGCAGTTTGCGCGACGGAGCTGCCTTCATCTCCTTGCCTGTTGAAGTAAAGGCAACTCCGGTGAATTGAACACGATCACCGGGACGGTATATCGAGAGGTCGGTCAGCAATTCGGACTGCAACACCTGTTTGGAATAACCGGGCTTGTAATCCTTGTTAATACTGCCGCCGATGATGCTTCCATCATACTCGGCACGATAGAGATATTCACCGTTCTCATATGTGATACGTCCATCAGCGTCTGTTCTTTTCACAACCGACGATGCCGGCTTCCCCTTCACAATAGTCGTGAGTGTGACTTTTACTCCTGCGAGAGGTTTCTGGTTAAGAGCAGAGACAATATAGAGTTCACCGGGACCGGATACGTCACCGCGTGTCTGCACAGCGGATATGCCGCTTACAAGTGCGGTCGATACGCGGTCCTTGTCTCTCTTGCCAAGCAAACCCTTGTCAGATGCGGTTGACGACGCGACAAATGCGTAACGTCCCGGTTTCAACGCCGGAAGCTCTACATCTCCGTCTATCATGTCGGGTGTGGTTCCGGAAAATTCCACCGGCACCGCATGTATGAGCTTGCCGGTAGCCTTCATGGCACCGACCGTCAGACTACCGTCGAAATCATTTACATTCCCCTTTACAGGTAATTCATAGACCAGTATATAGAATTTATAAAGATTCTTACTGTCTACATGTATTTTATTACTGCGGCCGGGAAGAAGCTGGTCGGGGAAAGTGAGTTTCACCAACCGCGACTTGATTGAGTTCACCTCGGCACGGAGTTGCTCCACACCGGCTGCGTCGGGAAAACGGCTTATGTAGTCTTCGAGCATGAGGAGCTTACGACGTTCTATAGAATTGGTACGCTCAGTCGCCGTTACCTGACCGTTTTCCGCAAGCGGCATCACCTCTTCCTCGGCAAGGTTGTCTGATATATAAGCGTTTATGAATGAGGCACAATAAGGGGTGTCGCCGAAACGGTCCATACATTCCTTTATATACGCGCTGCGGGTAGCACCTGTGAGCTGCCCGAGCCGCATATTGCAGAAATAGGACTCTATAAACTTATCGGTATCGCCTGAATGACGCTCTATCGCCGCATCGATAAGAGCCATTGTAGCCGAAGCCGCATCAGCGGGATCGGTTGCAACCGTACTATTTCCATCGCCAAACGGAATCTTATCCATACCGCCGCGAGACTTGAACGGGCTGAGGCAGTCAACACCCTGAATGGTCATGAAGTCGAGCACCGAGAAACCGGCTTTGACCGCATCGTCATAATTGCTCAGCAACAAACTGATTTCCGACAGGGGCATCTCTGCCATAGCCGCACTGTTTCTAAAAGCCTTGTCCACAAGCTCACCGGTCACGGCAGCGAACATCGGCATGCTCCACTCCTTTACATTCTCCGGACGCGGAGTCAGCGGAAGAGTGCGGTTGTTATATGTCCATGAACTTGCAGAATAAATTTCCTGATATAGCCGGGCCTCAAGCAGCAGGGAAAGATTGCTCCACGGTGCCGGAAGCCGGTTGGCCATAGTCTCGAAACGCGCGAGCGACGCGGCATAGCTGTCAGATGAGACCAGATTGGAGGCCACATTGAGCTGAAGGGCCGCACGCAGCGCGGTCAGACCGTCACCCTGAGCCAAGGCATGGTCGAACTTCTCTTGCGCGTTCCGCTCCACAGTCTGCGGAAAAGCGAAGTCAGGCTTGTCAAATGAATTTGTCACTTCCGTAGTCTTGGTTGTCTTTGCCTTAGCCGGGGCAGCCTGAACCGGAATCGCAGGCAGTGCCGTGAGAGCGGCTAAACAAAAAAGGGAGGCGAATGCCCCCCTTTTCAATAGCTTTGTAAATCTGTTCATAGACGGATTATTTATTTTTTCTTGCGCCCGGTTTTCTTGGCGTGGCGCATCTCGTGCATTTTCTGTCGGAACTTCTCTTCGGCACCCTTCATCTTGAAGAGCTGCTTGGAGGTCAGGAACTGTTTGAACTTCTCGTCGTAGCGTTTCTCAATCTCCGCATCTTTCTCTTTGGCTGCGGTGATTGCCTTGCTCACTGCATCGTATTCCGCTTCGGAGGCATTGGCGGAATCGGCGAGTTTCTTTTCGAGAGCCTTGGTTTCCTTAAATACCTTAACCTTTTCATCGGTCATCTGGTTGTAGAGATCGAAAAATTTTTTCTGCTGATCTTCCTTCAGTTCCATCTCCTGGGCCAGAAACTTGAGCTTGAACTCATGAACCTCGCGGCGCATCGCATCGCGGTCCTTGCCTTTCTGCTGTGCCACAGCCGGAATCACGGCAGCAATCACAAGCAGTATCAGAAGTGTAAATTTCCTCATATCTTTATCTTCTCGTATTCAGGTTCAAGTTGGTATCCGAAATCGCTCTCGAACTCGTCAATCGACGTGTAACCGTCGCTGACCTCGTCGAGCAGCTCGGCATCGGATATATCCGACGGCAACGTATATATATCAGCTACTTCAGGCTCACCCATGTAGGCGGCAATCTGTTCGGGAGGATTGTCGAGACTGAGATGACCCATTCCTGACGCGTTATGGAAGACCTTCATCATGCACCATATGCCCGCGAACATCGCCGCGAGATAGACATAGGGCTTGACACGCTGCCATACAGACATGCCCTGACGCGAGGGAGGTGCCGGATAGTCCGGCAGTTTCGATTCGATCTCAATCCGGACAGACTCGAAATAGCCGTCGGGAACGGTCCATGGACCTTTCCTGCCATATCTTTCGATGAGTTTATCTTCTTCCTTCATGTGAACTCTGTTTTTCCTATTGACACCCGCCCTGAGGTTTGGTTTAATAATTCGGCTCAAAATATTTCACAATTTTCATGAAACGGCACATACCTTTCCGCACAGGGATCGTCACTCCACATAACGCAAATGCGGCCGGTCTCCCGACCAGCCGCATTCAAGTGTTTTCCATAATACTTTTCGAACTAACCTAACATCATGAAACGATTTCTTATATCTCTAAAACATCACTTGCAGAAAAAAGGTTCGCAAGCATGTAATTTTTTTTGAAAAAATTTTTCGGTCGTGTCTCCGGAGCTGATGCAAGCAGCCGTCACCACTCATATGAGATATTGAGACCCAGACCGTTGATGGTTGCATTATACTGCCAGTTGCTCCAGTAATTTGAAGTCATGAGGCGGTAATGAACTCCGACATCCAGAGCCTGACGCGGCTTGGTGCGGCTCACAGGAATGCGGACACCGAACGCCGGCTGGAAGTAAAAGTAATTCTGGTTTGTCAGATAACCGTCGCGAATCTTTATATAACTGTCGGAGCAGAGGAAGGCCGCCCCTACCCTCAGGTTAATGAAGAAGCCTGTCTTGGTCTGCTCGCCGAGGATGAAGCGGAAGTCGGTGAAGACAGGAATCATCACCGCCGAACTTGTCTTCTCATGAGCGGCCCAGTCGGGGTTCGAAGTGGCCCAGTCATTGCCCCAGCCTGTGTTGACAGTTGACCAAAGCAGGTCAACTCCGATTCCGGCACCCATGTAGAACCAGTCGGTGAACTTGTAACCCTGCGAGGTGGCGAGTGTCAGGAAGTTGCTCCGGTAGTTGCCCACACCGATGGTGCAGTCTGCCTCAAGATAACCCTTGTAGCCGTTCCCCTGCCTTATGGCCGGGAGAGCTACATTGGTGAGACCATTCACAATCTCACCTATCTGGGCGGAAACGGGAAGCATGCCTCCTACTCCCGCCAAAATACCGATCAGTAGCCGTTTCCATTTCATAGTCTTTAAATTTAGATTAAACAATGTTTCATTTTTATAACAAACATACTGGCGTTAATGTAAGGTCGAAGTCAAATGGAATTTGTTAAATTAAGTTATATAAAAGGTTGCACGGAAGTCAAAGCGGGATTTTTTTATTAACTTTACGTCCGGATTTTAACAATTCACATCATCACGCCGCAATCCGGCGTGTATCTTTGATAAGAGATGTCATATAAATCGCCCATAGATGAGAAGCAGCTGGTCGCGGACTTACAGAATCCGCGGACGGCACGTGACGCGTTCGACACATTGACGCGCACCTATGGAGAACAGATTTATTGGCAGATACGCAAGATGGTGGTCAGCCACGACGACGCGAACGACCTTTTGCAGAACTGTTTCATCAAGGCATGGAACAACCTCCACAATTTCCGTGGCGACGCCCGCCTCTCGACTTGGCTCTACAAAATTGCGGTCAACGAGTCAATCAACTTCCTTAACAAGGAACGCCAGCGCAAGGGCATGACCGAAGAGGGCGATGACACCTTCCTGCTCCAGAATATAGAGAGCGATGAGTTTATCGACGGTGACGCATTGCAGCTCGAACTCCAGCAGGCCATACTCAATCTTCCTGAAAAACAGCGTCTCGTTTTCAACATGCGTTATTACGACGAGATGAAATATGAGGAAATGTCCGAGATTCTCGGCACATCGGTCGGTGCGCTTAAGGCTTCGTACCACCACGCGGTCAAGAAAATCACCGCCGCCATCCAGAACTCCGAAATCTGACTGAAATCTTCTGATTGGAACCGGTCTGAAAGATTTGGCCAATACACATTTTTTATACGTAATCTTCCTGTCAGACAAACCAAAAGCATAGCACGGATGTTATGCTTTTAAGACTATGCCCGCGCGTAATATATAAGCTCGCGCGTGTGTAGGCGATTCCTCTATTCTCTCATTAACCGGAATTTAAGTTTGTTTCTATGAAAAACCAATCGCCCAAGGAATATGATGTCATCATCATCGGCGGTGGCGCGACAGGTGCCGGTACCGCCCGCGACTGCGCCATGCGCGGTCTGAAGACACTCCTTATAGAACGGCTCGACTTCACGGCCGGAGCAACCGGACGCAACCATGGACTTCTGCACAGCGGCGCACGCTACGCACACACCGACCCTGAATCGGCCGCCGAGTGCATAAAGGAGAACATGATTCTGCGCCGCATCGCCCGCCATTGCGTCGAGGAGACGGGCGGCCTGTTCGTCACACTTCCAGAAGACAGCCTCGATTATCAGGACGCTTTCGTCCACGATTGTGAGCGTGCCGGAATCCAGGCCGACGTTCTCGACCCGAAAGAAGCCATACGCCTCGAACCTGCCGTGAACCCCGACATAATAGGTGCAGTCCGGGTTCCCGATGGCGCGGTTGACCCGTTCCGTCTCACCACCGCCAACGTGCTTTCGGCCCGCATGAACGGTGCCGACATCATGACATATCAGGAGGTTGTCGGCTTCGAGAAGGATGGCGACCGTATTTGCGGCGTAAAACTCCGTAGCCACCGGAACGGTGAGGAAACAACCGTATATGGGAAAGTGACAGTCAATGCCGCCGGCATATGGGGACACCATCTCGCCGAACTCGCAGGAGTCACCGTCAACATGTATCCCGCCAAGGGAGCGCTGCTTATTTTCGGTCACCGTGTAAACAACATGGTTATCAACCGATGCCGCAAACCCGCCGATGCCGACATACTTGTGCCTGGAGATACCATCTGCGTGATAGGCACCACATCTACCCGCATTCCTTACGACCAGATTGACAACATGGAGGTCACACCCGAGGAGGTTGACCTGCTGCTGCGCGAGGGTATAAAGCTCTCCCCCCGCCTGGCCCAGACACGCATCCTCAGAGCCTATGCAGGTGTGCGTCCGCTTGTTGCAGCCGACAACGACCCGACAGGAAGAAGCATCAGCCGAGGCATAGTCTGCCTGGACCATGCCACGCGCGACGGCGTGGAGGGCTTCATAACCATTACCGGCGGAAAGCTGATGACTTACCGTCTGATGGCACAGGAGGCCACTGACCTTGTATGCAAGAAACTGAACGTACACCGCCCGTGCGAGACAGCGGAAGTGCCTCTGCCGGGTTCGGAGCCGGATGCAGCCGACGAGAAACGCCGTCAGCATATCATAGAGCTAAGCACCGAACAGAAGGCCGCCGAGGGACGACACGGAAGCTGGTCCGGACGCATCGAGGCCAAATCAGATGCCGACGAGGCTCTGGTCTGCGAATGTGAGCAGGTCAGCGTGGCCGAGGTCAATTACGCCATCGAGGAACTCCATGTGCACAACCTCATCAACCTGCGCCGCCGCACACGCCTCGGCATGGGAACATGTCAGGGCGAGCTGTGCGCCTGCCGTGGTGCCGGACTTCTTGAACGCCACGACAAATGCACCCAACGCAGCATCGACGACCTCGCCTCGTTCATGAACGAACGTTGGCACGGAATGTTCCCCGTGTGCTGGGGTGAGACTCTTGTGGAGGTACAGTTCACCTCATGGCTCTACCAGGGAGTGCTCGGTCTCGATCCCGATGATATAAAGTCTGAAGCCTGAAACCTTAAAACCAATAGCTATGAAATTTGACACTATAGTAATCGGAGGAGGTCTCAGCGGCCTCATAAGCGGCATCGAGTCGGCACGCAGCGGACGCAAGACCGCGATTGTGACAGCCGGTCAGAGTGCCCTGCATTTCTGGTCAGGTTCTTTCGAATTCCTCTGCAACGAGGGGGGAGAGACTGTGATTGACCGGCCTCTCGAACGCGCCTCTAAACTCGACGATTCCCACCCGTACAAAAAGATTGGCCTGGAACGGACGGCAAATCTTCTCAACCGCGTGGCCCCTATCCTTAATGAAGCGGGCATAACCGTGCGCGGTGATCTCAACCGCAACCATTACCGTCTGACCCCGATGGGATTCGTCAAACCCGCATGGCTCACGCTCGATGACTACATGGCATTTGACGAGCCCTCGGAACTCTCGGGCAAAAAAATCGCCCTCATCAACATCTACAGTTACATTGACTTCTACCCGCGCTTTCTATCGTTGGGTCTTTCGAAATTAGGCGCAGAGTGTACACGTGCCGATGTCAACGTTCCGCAACTCGATGTGCTTCGCCAGAGCACCACGGAGATGAGGGCCACCAACATGTCGCGCTTCCTCCGCGATGACGCTGTTGATGCCTTGGCACGCGAAATCAACAAGGCATCGGCCGGAGCCGACATGGTCATCATGCCCGCCGTTCTCGGAATCTTCAGCGACAAACCGGTGAAGCGTCTCCGCCAGGGTGTTGACCGCCCTATCCACTTCATTGCAACCACACCGGCCTCGGTGCCGGGAGTGCGCTGCCAGCTTTCGCTCCGCGACCTATTCACAGGCTTCGGAGGCTACTACATGCCGGGAGATACTGTTACCCACGGAGAGTTCGAGGGCAACCGTCTGCGCCGGGTATTCACCAAAAATTTCGGTGGAATACCTCTCGAAGCCGACAATTTTGTAATCAGCACGGGCAGTTTCTTCGGCCATGGACTGATTGCCGATTTCGAGAAGATATATGAACCCGTGTTCGGTCTCGACCTCGAAGCCGGCAAGTCGAGAACCGAATGGTATGACAAGAACTTCTATGCCGCACAACCCTACATGGCCTACGGAGTCATCACTGATGACAGGATGCGTCCGCGACGCAAGGGTGAGACTGTGGAGAATCTTTACGCCACAGGTGCGCTCTTGGGCGGTTTCAACGCCCTGAAGGAGGGTTCCGGAGCAGGTATCACACTCGCCACAGCTCTCAGCGCGGCTGATTTCATAACCAGATCTTAAAAGCCATATCTTAAAAGACTGATGCTATGATGACACTACAACAACAGAATATAAGCGACAATAATTTCGAGTCGTGCATAAAGTGTACAATCTGTACGGTTTACTGTCCGGTGACGGCTGTCAATCCCGATTATCCGGGACCGAAGCAGGCCGGTCCAGATGGTGAGCGATACCGGTTGAAGCGTCCATATTTCTACGACGAGGCACTGAAATACTGTCTTAACTGCAAGCGGTGCGAGGTGGCATGTCCCAACGATGTCAAAATCGGCGACATAATCCAGGCCGCACGCATCAAGTACGCGGACCACCGTCCGTCGTTGCGCGACACGCTGCTCGCCAACACCGACTTCATGGGCAATATCGCCACGCGCATGGCTCCGATAGTAAACTTCTCGCTCGGGCTGAAACCGGTCAAGTATCTCATGGACAAGGTGCTTAAGATTGATGACCACCGCACGTTCCCGAAATATGCCGACACCCGTTTCGAGACCTGGTACAAGCATGAGGCCGCCGAGGCACAGGAAGCATTCGACAAACATGTTTCCTATTTCCACGGCTGCTATGTGAACTACAACTACCCGCAGCTCGGAAAGGATCTCGTAAAGGTGATGAACGCCCTCGGGTATGGCGTGCGTCTGCTCGACCGCGAGAAGTGCTGCGGCGTGGCCAAGATTGCCAACCGCTGCATCGACGAGGCCACCCGCGACGGAGAGAATAACCTCCGCGCCATCCGCGAGGCCGTGGAGCGTGGCGACGAAGTGCTGTCTACCTCCTCGACCTGCTGCTTCACCATCCGCGACGAATACCCGCATCTGCTGCATCTCGACAACTCCGACATACGCGACCACATGATGCTGGCCACTCTCTTTATCTACCGTCTGCTCGACGAAGGGAAAGCCCGGATAGCGTTCCGCAAGGACTACAAGAAGAAGGTAGCCTATCATGTTCCTTGCCATATGGAGAAACTCGGCTGGACTTTCTTCTCGACATCCCTGTTGAAGATGATTCCGGGAGTGGAGTTCATACCGCTTATCTCACATTGCTGCGGCATTGCCGGAACCTACGGGTTCAAGAAGGAATATTACGAATATTCCCAGGCCATCGGCGAGCCTCTGTTCAAGCAGATTCTTGAGACCGGCTGCGATTTTGTGGCATGCGACTGCGAGACCTGCAAATGGCAGATCGAGATGTCAACCCATGTTCCGGTCCTCAATCCAATCTCCGTACTCGCCGAGGCCATCGACGTGGATGAGACCCGCCGCCTGAACCAAAAGCCTAAGGTCTAAAACCTAAAGCCTAAAATCTAAAACCTAAAACCTACCCCTCTAAAATCTAAAACCAAAAACCAAAGATTACTATGGAAAAGTACATTCTTTCTCTCGACCAGGGCACAACCAGCAGCCGTGCCATAGTTTTTGACCACGAAGGCAACATCTGCTCGGTGGCACAACATGAGTTTCCGCAGATTTTCCCGAAGCCGGGATGGGTGGAGCACGATCCGCACCAGATCTGGGGTTCGCAGGCATCGGTCATTGCCGAGGCTATCTCGCAGATCGGAATAAACGGCCACAACATCGCCGCAATCGGTATCACTAACCAGCGCGAGACAACAATCGTGTGGGACGCCGAGACTGGCGAGCCAATCTACAATGCGATAGTGTGGCAGGACCGCCGCACATCTGAATACTGCGACTCTCTCAAAGAGGCGGGATATGCCGGCATGATCCGCGAGAAGACCGGTCTTATAATCGACGCCTATTTCAGCGCGACAAAAATCAAGTGGATTCTCGACCATGTACCCGGTGCCCGTGAGAAAGCCGAGGCCGGCAAGCTGAGATTCGGAACGGTCGATACATGGCTCATCTCTTGCCTGACACGACATAAAGTGCATGTGACCGATGTGACCAACGCATCGCGCACCATGCTCTTCAACATCCATACCCTCGAATGGGACAAGGATCTGCTGAAGCTGTTCGACATTCCGGAATCGATGCTCCCGGAAGTCAAGGCGAGCAGCGAGGTCATGGGCTATACCACAACTACCATCTTCGCCCATGAGGTGCCGATCGCCGGTGTGGCCGGTGACCAGCAGGCGGCTCTCTTCGGCCAGATGTGTGTGAAGCCCGGCTCGGTGAAGAACACTTACGGAACCGGTTGCTTCCTTCTCATGAACTCGGGCGAACGTCCCATCATGTCGAAGAATGAGCTTCTAACTACAATAGCCTGGAAAATCGGCGACAAAGTGAACTATGCGCTCGAAGGCTCGATATTCGTGGGCGGTTCGGTGGTACAGTGGCTGCGCGACGGTCTGAAGTGCATAACTTCTTCATCGGAAGTCGAGGCATTGGCAGCCTCGGTACCCGACACCGAGGGCGTATATTTCGTGCCGGCTCTCACGGGACTCGGTGCCCCCTATTGGGACCAGTACGCACGCGGCCTTATCTGCGGCATGTCGCGTGGCACAACCATCGCACACATAGCCCGTGCCGCTCTCGAAGGAATAGCCTTCCAGGTCTATGACATCGTGAAGGCCATGGAACTTGACTCCGGACTCGGCATAACGGAACTGAAAGTCGACGGAGGAGCATCGCGCAACGACCTGCTGATGCAGTTCCAGAGCGACCTGCTCTCCACATGTGTCCTGCGTCCGCGTGTCACCGAGACAACCGCACTCGGAGCCGCCTACCTTGCAGGTCTGGCCGTTGGCTATTGGAAAGACATCGATGAGATCAACGCCCAGTGGCAGATCGAGCACAAGTTCGAACCCAAGGCCGACGAGGAATATGTGACCCGCAAACTCGACGGCTGGCACGATGCCGTGCGCCGTTGCCTCTCCAAATAGACTTTTTAGAATTTCCAAGGTTCAGGGAATATAGTATGAGAATTTATTCCCTGAACCCGAAATCTAAAATCTAAAACCTAAAATCTAATCCCTATAACCTAAAAAACTATTCCCATGGAAGCTGTTGAAATTCCCATTTTTCTCCAATGTTTCTTCGAGTTCTTAGGAACATATGTGATGATTCTTCTTGGCTGCGGTGTGGTGGCCTGTACAAACCTCAAAGGCTCAAAAGGCTTCGGCGGAGGCTGGATAGTCGTTACAATCGCCTGGGGTCTCGCAGTGATGTGCGGTGTGTTCATCGCCGGCCCGTACACGGGAGCCCATCTGAATCCGGCAGTGACTCTCGGACTCGCCATGGCCGACAAATTCGACTGGGCTATGGTCATTCCTTACATGGTGTCGCAGCTTATCGGCGCTTTCCTCGGTGCTTTGACGGTCTATTATTTCTATAAAGACCATTTCGACGCCACCGACGACAAGGATACCAAGCTCGGCGTGTTCGCCACCATCCCGGCCATACATGACCTTAAGCGCAATTTCCTCTCTGAGGTCATCGGCACTTTCGTGCTCATTCTCGTGATTCTCTTCCTCGCCGAACGGGGCAATACCGCCGAGGTCGGTCTCGGTTCAATCGGTGCGTTGCCGGTGGCCCTGCTCGTGGTCGTGATCGGCATGGCACTCGGAGGCACTACCGGTTATGCCATCAACCCGGCCCGTGACCTCGGTCCGCGTCTCGCCCACCATATTCTTCCCATCAAGGGTAAAGGTGGCAGCCAATGGAAATACGCATGGGTGCCTATTCTCGGCCCGATAGTCGGAGCCGGTTTCGCGGTTCTCGTGTTCTACTTCTACCGCATGTGCTGCTGACATTTCTACCTATACAGACAGAGAGCCGGATCCGATGATCCGGCTCTCTATTTGTATCAGTAATTTCTATCGCTTACTCGCCTCGGTTCTCCTTGTTGAAGATGTGGCGCAGACGTGAGAATATTCTTTCTGATGTGCTCTTCGAGGGCACTACGTTGGGAGCATCTTTCAGGCTCTCAATCGCAGCCTTTTCGGTGTCTGACAATGTCTCGGGCACATAGACCATGACATTGACGAGCAGGTCACCCTTGGCACCGCCGTTCATCTGAGGAAGACCCTTGCCACGGAGACGGAGCACCTTGCCGGGCTGTGTTCCGGGAGTAATCTTCAGACGCGCGCGACCCTCGATTGTCGGAACTTCGGCCGTACCACCGAGAGCGGCTGTCGGGAAGTCAAGCATCAGATTGTAAATGAGGTCGTTTCCGTCGCGGATAAGCTCAGGATCCTTCTCTTCCTGAATCTTGATGAGCAGGTCGCCGTTCACGCCGCCGTTGCGCGGGGCATTTCCCTGACCGCGGAGCGTGAGAACCATGTCGTTCTCGACACCGGCAGGAATGTGGAAGCTGACAATCTCCTCCTTTTTCTCGACACCCTGGCCGTTGCAGTAAGTACACTTTTCGGTGATGACCTTCCCCTCGCCGTTACATTCCGGACATACAGACTGGCTCTGCATTGCGCCCATGAACGTCTGCTGCACGGTGGTGATGTAGCCTGTGCCGTGGCAACGCTGACAGGTGTGGAACGCCGTTCCGTCTTTAGCTCCGGTACCCTTGCAGTGGGGACAAGCCACAAGTTTTGGAATCTTGAGTTTCTTGTCGACACCGTTCATAATATCCTTGAGCGTGACCTTTACGGTGATACGCAGGTCGGTACCCTTGTTGACATGCTTGCGAGCACGGGCACCTGCCGCGCTGCCGAAGCCGCCATACGAGTCATCGCCGCTGAAACGACCACCGAATATGTCGCCGAAGTGAGCGAAGATGTCCTCCATCGACATGCCGCCGCCGAAACCGCCGAAACCGCCGTAGCCGCCGGCACCTCCGCCGAAGCCCTGCGGACCCATCGAATGGCCGAACTGGTCATACTTGGCTCGCTTGTCGGCATCGCTCAACACATCGTAAGCCTCGGCCGCTTCCTTGAATTTCTCCTCGGCCTCCTTGTCACCCGGATTCTTGTCGGGGTGATATTGGATGGCCTTCTTGCGGTAGGCTTTCTTTATTTCATCTGCCGTGGCGTTCTTCGAAACGCCAAGCACTTCATAGTAATCTCTTTTCTCAGCCATGATAAGTATCTTTTATAGCGGAACGGCACATTACTGGCCCACAACCACCTTGGCGTGGCGGAGCACCTTGTCATTGATGGTGTAACCCTTCTCGACAGTGTCGAGTATCTTGCCTTTCTGCTTCTCGTCGGGAACAGGCACGACCGAGATGGCCTCGTGGCGGTCAGGGTCGAATTCACGGTCTTCGGGATCCATCTCCTTCACACCGTTCTGCTCCATATATTTCTTCAGTTTTTTATAGATAAGGTCCATGCCCTCGCGAACGGAAGCTGCGTCATCCACACCCTCCGTAGCTTTAAGAGCACGCTCGAAATCGTCAACAATCGGGAGAAGTCCCTTGAACGCTGATTCAGCTGCATTCTTGATCAGCTCCGACTTCTCGCGGAGTGTACGCTTGCGGAAGTTGTCGAACTCTGCCATGAGGAACATGTATTCTTTCTTCTCTTTCTCAAGCGAAGCCTTCAGTTCCTCATTCTCTTTAGCGAGTTTCTGTTCTTCGGTAAGCTCCTCGACAGCACCCTCCGCCACAGTCTCGGCAGCTTCGGCATCCTCGGCGGGAGTTGAGTTGACATCATCGACAACTACGTCGTCCATATCCTCAACACGCTCATCTGCCTGATTATAGTCTTTATTTTTCTTCATTTCTATATTCCTTTATGAATGCAATCCCTTACATTCGTTACAAATATCACGCCAAAAAATGTTAAAAACCGCAGGGACGCACGACCCGTGCGTCCGGGTATCAGTGTAAGTATCGCGTTGGAGCGGACGCACGGGCCGTGCGTCCCTACAGCAATATCCTTAACTGTACAGTCTCACAGTTCTAACAAATAAGTCGACGTGATAGTTGGGATTGTCTTCATTTCTCTGCGTGCAACTTCCGCACTGTCACAGTCGGAGTAGATTCCATAGAGGCAGGAACCGCTTCCGGTCAGCGAGGCGTAGAGCGCGCCTGTGGCGTAGAGAGCACTCTTGATCTCCGCGAACTGAGGATAGCGCGGAAATATGGAGTCCTCGAAATCGTTATGTACAACTTCACGCCATTCCACGATTGGCAGCGACGGAAGGGTGCGTAGGTCAAAGGTCGCAGCCTTGGGTGTGACCCCGGCGAACGCCTCGCGTGTTGAAACCGAGACATCCGGTTTTACAACCACAAGCCACTTGCCCGACAAATCGAGCGGCACCGGATGCAGTTTCTCCCCCACCCCCTCGGCATAGGCCGGACGGTTCAACAGGAAGAAAGGACAGTCGGCACCAAGTCTGAGTGCCATTTCCGCCAGCTCCGCATCCGGGGGCACGGTGCCTACCGACACATGTTCTTTCGCAAGGTCTGCAAGCATAGCGAGAGTAAAGGCTGCATCGGCACTTCCTCCTCCCATACCGGCGCCATCGGGCAGGTGTTTGTCAAGACTGATATTCACCGAAAAATCTGACTCTTGCGGCAATGCTGCGAAGAACAGCTCCGCAGCCCGCCATACAAGGTTCTTAACCTGCGGACACTCCACCTTGTTTCCTGACGAAGACAATGTGAATCCGGATTTACTATCTGACCGTGTAATCTCCAGAATATCGCAGAAAGCCTCGGGATTCCGCGCTGTGCCGGCATGCAGACCGACGGGATAGAAAAGGGTCTGCAAATCGTGGTAGCCGTCGGGACGACGGCTCACGATTTGCAGACCGATATTGATCTTTGCGTTTACAAATCTAATCAACTCTGCTCTGTTTTATTTGTTTCTGCGTCCGCGATTACTGCCAAGCCATTATCAGCTCGCAATTACCGCTGCGCTATTTGTTTCTGCGTCCGCGATTCATCGCGGGTTCTATCATTCTGTCTCGAAGCCGAACTCCTGACCTTTGCGGATCATCGGCACTCCCTCTTTCATCCATTTGGGCATCGGGTCCCCCTTGAGGTAGTGGTCGAAGAACTGCTGAAGGCGGCGCGTGATGTCCTTGCGGTTCTTGCGCGCGCGGATATTGTGGGCCTCGCCGTTGTACTGGAGCATCCAGACCGGCTTGTGGAGTCGGCGGAGCGCCATGAACATCTCGATTCCCTGATACCAGGGCACTGCTCCGTCGGCATCGTTGTGCATGATGAGTAGCGGTGTCTCCACACGGTCGGCAAAGAATACGGGGGAGTTGGCGATATACTGGTGAGTCTTCTCCCAGAGTGTGCCGCCGATACGGCTCTGTCCCTGTTCGTACTGAGCCTGCCGTGAGCTGCCCGATTCCCAGCGGATACCGCCGTAGGCCGATGTCATGTTGGCTACGGGAGCTCCTGAACCGGCACATGCGAACATATTGGTGCGGGTCACGAGATAAGCTGTCTGGTAGCCTCCCCAGCTCTGGCCGTCTATACCGATACGCTCCTTGTCAATCCACGGATAGCGGCGGCACATCTCCTCGGCACCGGAGCATACATAGTTGTAGGCATCCTCGCCGGGACGGCCCGAGTTGTAATGGATGTCCGGAACGAACACCACGTAGCCACGGCTCACATAGAAGGGATAGTTTACCCAGCTCCATGACGGCTCCATGGTATAATGCCAGTAAAGGTCTTCGGATCCTGTCTCGTAGAACACGCAGAGCATCGGGTACTTCTTGTTGGGGTCGAAGTCCTCGGGAACGTAAAGCACACCCTCCGACTCGCTGCCGTCGTAGGCATACCAGCGTTCGAGCTGCGCGGTTCCCCAGCTGTACTCTTTCATCTGCGGGTTGGCGTCGGTGAGCTGGATTGCCTTGGAGAAGTTGGTACCTGAGCATTCCCAGATGTCGGGCGATGTCGAGAAGTTGGCCCGCTGCCATGTGTAGACCTGTGCGTCACGTGCCTTGAGAATCTGCGAGTAGGAATATTTGTCGAGTTCTGTCACGGCAGGTACCTGCGGGTTGCCATATTTCATTGTGGCGAGTCCGTTGTATTTGTCGGCATAGCTGAACACCTCAAGAAGCATCTGGTCACCACGGGTAAGGAACCGCTGCTCGGGGTCAGTCTCGCGGTAGCGGAAACGGAGGTCGCGCTTGCGGCCTTCACCTGCTGTGAGGCATACCGGTTCTTTCTCGCCACGCGGGTCGAGGCTCCATATGTCATGACGGTCATAGACCAACACAGCTTCGTCGCCGGCACTCCATGCGGCCACTCCGTAGTTTTCGGAGGGAGAGGGATGTCGGTCATCTGTGTCCCAGAGCGGATATGGAACCTTTTCACTTATGCAGACGGTCTTTCCGGTTGCAATCTCGTAAGTATAATATTTGCGGTCGCGGAACCAGATGATGAACTTGTCGGAGGGAGAGAGCTTGCCTGCAAGAGCATTCTGGCATTCACCGGCCTCGCGGCGTTCACCGGTATTGAGGTTTACGACCGACATCTTGACCGGAGCGAAGTAGTCCCACTGGTGCGAGACAATTTCCTCGGTCGGGTCCAGCACCAGCGCCCAGTCGCCGTCCCAGCGGTCAGGAGCCTCAACATCGGCAAGCATCGCGTCGGTAACGAGCGTGGGGTGCATTGTGGAGAGGTCGATTGCCACGGGATAGTTGTGCTCACGTATCTCGTCGAGGAAGTGTTCCTCCATCGGAGGGTTGTAAGCCTTGTCCCATACCCAGATGTCGAGAACACCCTGTTCGAAGTCCACGATTGTGGTGTCGTCGGGGACGATGACGGGAGCGACACCGGCTATGAGTCTGCGCCCGTTGTGAGAGAATTGCAGTTCAGTGTACTGGTTAGGCACCAGTTCTCCCTGCTTGCCTCCGTCGAAACGGAGCTCTACCGGTGTCGGTGTACGGAGTTCCTGGCGCAGGTCGCTCAGATAGACTGTAGCTCTCTTCGTTCCGGTGTCGATTGTATCGTCAGAAGCGATATAAGCCAGACGCTGGCCATCTTCGCTGAATACCGGCTCACCGTAGAACTCACGGTCACGGTCAATGATGGTATATGAAGTGTCGGGCAACATGAACACGCCGATTCCCTCGGTGGTGAGGCTGTCAGTATCGGGCTTGCGGATATTGAGCGCGAGTTTGCCTCCGTCGCGTGAGAATGTGTAGTCATTGACCCACTTGGTCACCTTGCGGGCCTTGGTTGTCGGGTTAAAGAGAACAAGCGGACGCCCTGTCTCTTTATCCTTGAGGTCTTTCGGTGCGATAAGGGTTGTGTCGCACGATTTGAACGCGATCCATTCTCCCCCGTCCTTGGCCATCTTGTAACCGGTCACATCTCCGATTTTGGTGACGTGAAGTGTCTTGAGGTCGATGATGGCGAGTGAATCCTGCGGTAGCTCGCTGTCTTTTTTCTTATCAATCTTGGCCTGACGTGTGTCGGCGAACGGAGCCTTGATAAGTGCCACGCCCCACCGCGCATCGGCCGATATTGTGGGCTGATAACCACGCGGAATCTCCACACGCTTGCGTGTGCGTGTGTTGTAGAAGGTCAGGACACCGTCACCCTCCTGAGGATTCACGGCAAAGGCAGTCCATTCACCGTTGCGGCTCACGGCCATATTTCTGACAGATTTCCAGGCATCGAAGTCATCGTGACCCAAAACCTTTTTCCCTGCCAGAGCACTGCCGCCGGCCGCGATAATCAGTGCGGCACATGCGGCCGCAAACATCTTTTTCATGGTCAGTTATCGATAAGCGTTATCAGATCTTGTGGAGGTCATGACCCATGCGGGCTTTCTTTGTGGCCATGTAACGGGCGTTGTAGGGATTCGGCTCCACTTCCAGCGGAACAATCTCGGATATTCTCATTCCGTAACCTTCAAGGCCGATTCGCTTCACCGGATTGTTGGTCATGAGACGCATGTTGCGTATGCCGAGCGAGTGGAGTATGTTTGCGCCGATACCGTAGTCGCGCTCATCGGCTTTGTGGCCGAGGTGGAGGTTGGCGTCTACGGTGTCGAGTCCGTTCTCCTGGAGTTTGTAGGCGCGGATCTTGTCCATGAGTCCTATGCCGCGACCCTCCTGGTTGAGGTACACTACAGCTCCGCGTCCCTCTTTCTCGATGAGCTGCATGGCGAGATGAAGCTGTTCGCCACATTCGCAACGCTGCGAGCCGAATATGTCGCCGGTCATACATGAGGAGTGTACACGTACAAGCACCGGTTCATCACCCTCCACGTCTCCCTTGATGAGGGCGATGTGCTCCAGACCATTTTCTTTCTGGCGGAAAGGTATGAGGCGGAAGTGGCCGTATGCGGTGGGCATGTCAACCTCCTCGCCGCGCTCCACGAGCGATTCGTGGGTCAGACGGTACGCGATGAGGTCGCGTATGCTTATCAGTTTGAGGCCCCACTCGTCGGCACGCTTGCGGAGCTCGGGAAGACGCGCCATGGAGCCGTCGTCGCTCATAATTTCCATGAGGGCGGCCACGGGCTGGAGCCCGGCGAGGCGCGCGAGGTCAACGGCGGCCTCGGTGTGTCCTGCACGCTGCAGCACGCCACGGTCCTGGGCGTAGAGCGGGTTGATGTGACCGGGGCGTCCGAATGTCTCGGGAGTCGATGCCGGGTCGGCGAGGGCGCGGATTGTTGCGGCGCGGTCCTGGATGGATACGCCGGTCGAGCAACCTTCGAGCTTGTCGACAGTCACGGTGAAGGGAGTGCCAAGCACCGAAGTATTGTCATCGACCTGACGGGGCAGGTCGAGTTCCTTGCAACGTCCCATGGTGACAGGCGCGCAGAGAACGCCACGCGCGTTCTTGAGCATGAAATTGACATCCTCGGGGGTTATTTTCTCTGCGGCGATGATAAGGTCGCCCTCGTTCTCACGGTCTTCGTCATCGACCACTACCACGAATTTGCCGTTACGGAAGTCTTCGAGAGCTTCCTCTATGCTGTCAAGTTTTATCATCTCAGTATGTTGTTTCGGTATTTTGTTATCTTATTCTGTTTCTGGTTTGCGGAAAAGACTGAAGTTGACCGATCCATAGACAAGGTGTCTGAAGAATCCGGGCAACGCGCTGAAGTCATGGTTCTTGCTGTGTTCCACTATGACAAGCGTTCCGGGCTTCACAAGTCCGGAGCCAAGTATCAGGCCGGGAATCTCAGCAAAGCGCGGATGGTCATAGGGAGGGTCGGCAAACACCACGTCAAACGGTGAATCGGCCCGCTCTATGAAGCGGAAAACGTCGCCACGCAACGGACGGAGGGTCTTGTCGCCAAGTTTCTCCTTGACGGAACGGATGAAGGCCGACTGCACGGGAGCCTGCTCGACCGAGGTGACCGAGGCCGCTCCCCGCGACACGAACTCCCAGCTTATGGCACCGGTGCCGGCGAACAGGTCGCAGACACTCTTTCCCTCTATCTCGTCGTTGTTCTCAAGGACGTTGAAGAGGTTCTCGCGTGCGAAGTCGGTCGTCGGACGCGCTGTTATGTTTTTAGGCACGTCAAATCGACGTCTGCCATATTTTCCTCTGATTATTCTCATTGGGCTATATCTCAGTTTCTAAGCAACAGTGATGCCGAAAGCGGCATTCCGGCTTTTGACCCCGGACCGGGAATCATGGTCAGCATCACATAGGTAAGTGTGCGTCGCAGTTCGCGCATCAGGTCTGTCTTCAGTCCCGATGGACCCGAGAGCGAGACCTGCACTTCGGCCGGATTCAGCTCACAGACATCCAGTATGTTGTAGAGATGATACTGCAGGTCGGCGGGGTCGTGCCAGTGGTGGGTCACGGCCATCAGCAGGTTCTTGCGGTCAAAAGCCACATAGTCGGCCTCTTCCTCGCGGATGTCCACGTAGATACGGGGCATATCGGAACTGCGCTCGCGGAAGCGGCGCACAAGCACCCCGAGGTGAGGGTGGATCCTCGCGCCGGGGAAAGTGCGCTGAAGAAAGGCGTTGAGGCCCGGCACCAGCGTGTACAGGCATGTCGCTTCGGCCACGTTCTCCGACATTATATCTGATTCGGCTGCGGAATACACCTGGGTGTATAACCGTGAGGCCTCGTCGTCATCGTCACCGGCGATTACCTCGGGCACCCATATCGACTTCGGTGCCACCACTGAAATGTCGCACGAGAAGTCGTCGAGCACCTGCGGATGATCGTAGACACAGTTCTCTATATGCGACAACAATGAATCTTCATCGGCTGTCCATTTCTCGGAGAAAAGTGTCACTATATCCTGGGTGGGATTGACATGTTTGAGCCACGCGCCCATACCCCGCGCCGAGATGGCGCAGATGAGCCGCCAGTCTGCTATGTCGCCTATGCGCACGGCCTGGTAGGTGTTGCTTTCGTTCATATCACAAAATTAGTGATTTCCTTTGATTTTTCATGTATACAAAGGCCAATAAAACACCCCGGAGGAGCAAATATGTCTCGAAAGCGAGCCATAGCAGTCTGTTGCCGGGCAGTTTTCCGGGTCCCGAGGCAAGGAATGCCAGGGTGAAAAATGCCGTCGAGGCAACCAATGTCACGATGAGCAGCACGCGGGTACGCGCCAGTCCGATAAACACCCCGTCGAATATGAATGCAGCCACCGTCACCGGCGGTAGTATCATGATCCATATACCCATGTCTGCCACTGCCTCGCGCACGGTTGCGTTGTCGGTCAGGAATCCTGTTATGGTCCGCGCTCCGGTCAGGTAAACCAGGAAGAATAGAATAGCCATCGCCGCACCCCAGCGCACAAGTCCCGATACCGACCGGCGGAGCAAGTCCCGGTCTTGTGCTCCTGCCGCTTTGCCGACAAGTGCCTCGCCTGCAAATGCGAAGCCGTCCATGAAATAGGAGAAGAATAGGAAAAACTGCATGATCACGGCATTGGCGGCGAGTATTGTCTCGCCCAGTCTCGCCCCGACCGAGGTCATTGCGAGCGATACGCACATTATGCAGGCCGACCTGAAAAAGAGGTCGCTGTTCAACCGGAAGAAGCGCCCCCAGGCGACGGTCCCCGGTGACCGGGGGGTAAGGTCTTTAAGGTCGTTAAAGTCTTTAACCTCCTTACAATTTTTGCGGACCAGGAGCAGGATTGCTGCCAGTCCGGTCCATCCGGCGCAGAGAGTGCCGACGGCAATACCTGTAAAACCGAGCCTGAACCCGAAGACCAAAGTCAGGCTGAGCAGGATGTTGACTATGTTCACGCCGATGGCCACTCCCATAGGCACGACCGTGTTCTGTCGGCCTATGAACCAACCGCTCGCAGCCATGATGCCGAGTTGCGCGGGTGCACCCCAGATACATATACGGAAGTAAAGCGACGCAAGGTCACGCACCGCCGGGTCAGGACCGATTACCCGCAGCAACAGTGCGAGCAACGGAGACTGGATGGCTATTGCCAAGAGCGATAGAGCGGCGGCTATTGTCAGCGATTTGCGTAGTACGTCGCGCGACATCCCCTCGTCGCGGGCGCCGTAAGCCTGGGCCGTCAGTCCGCTCGTGCCCATGCGCAGGAATCCGCAGAGCCAGAATATGACGTTGAGCATCATCGCACCTACGGCCATTGCCCCGATGTAAGACGCGCTGCCGAGATGCCCGGCTACTGCTGTGTCGCACAGTCCGAGCAGCGGCACGGTCACATTGTTGACAATGGCCGGTAGTGCAAGGCGGAGTATCTGCCTGTTTATAGTCGTCGTTTTCTCTGCCAATTAGGTTAAGAGTGTCCGGTTTATTTTCTCATCTCGCCCACGAGCGGTGTCTCCATGAGCTTCTTGACTTCTTCGTTTGAATAGTTCTGCCCGAAAAGGAACATCAGTTTGGTGATGGCCGCCTCGGATGTTATGTCATGACCCGGAATGACCCCGGCTGCGAAGAGTGCGGAGCCGGTCTTGTAACGGTTGGGATTGACCATGCCGTTGTCGCATTGCGACACATTGACGATGACAACTCCCCGGTTTATGGCTTCTTTGACTGTCTCAAGGAAATAGGGGTCTGTCGGTGCGTTTCCGGCACCGTATGTCTTGAGCACCACACCTTTCAGACCGGGAGTGCTGAAGGCATGCCGTATCATGGTCTCGGTTATGCCGGGGAACAGGCTGAGGTACATCACATTCGTATCCATGCCGTAGTGTACCTGCAGCGGCAGGTTTTCTTTCGGACGCCAGAGCACATCCTCGCGGAATTTGATACCCATTCCGATTTTTGCGAGCCGCGGGAAATTGTTGCTCTTGAAAGCGTTGAAATTGTCCGCGCTGTATTTTGTGGCACGGTTGCCGCGCCACAGATAGTTCTCGAAGAGTATGGCCACTTCCTCAAGCATCGGTGAACCATCCTCCTCACGGGCGGCGGCAACTTGCAGCGCCGTTATGAGGTTCTCCTCGCCATCTGTACGCACCTCGCCTATCGGGAGCTGGCTGCCGGTTATCACTACCGGCTTGCGCAGATTCTCAAGCATGAAGCTCAGGGCGGAGGCTGTGTAGGCCATGGTGTCGGTACCGTGGAGCACCACGAAACCGTCATACCGCTCGTAGAAGCAGTCGATCACATAGGCTATGTCCTGCCAGTGATAGGGATTCATTGCCGACGAGTCGAGCGGAATCTCAAACTGGAAACTGTCTATGTCGTAATCGAGCCGCTTTATCTTCGGAACATTGTCGATGAGGTATTCGAAATCGAACGGTTCAAGTGCACCGGTTTCAGGATTCTCGATCATGCCGATGGTTCCTCCGGTGTAGATGATAAGGATTTTAGGACGCACCTCGCCCGGAGCCGTATGAACCGGCTCGGTGACTGATTTGATTTTGACCTCCATGGCTTCCGGCGGATATGACTCGCGCAGCGGATATGCCTCGGGACGGATAGTGTCTCTCATAAACTGGCGTGTTAGAAATAGCCGGGATCGTCGGTGCGGATGCCTGACGGACCCGTTGTGTTTCGCGTGGTTAGATTGAAAGTGCAAATATACAAATTTTTCACAATCTTTCACAGTCTATACTAAAAAACGTCAAAAAAAATGAGGCTGTCTAACAAGTTTAGGCAGCCTCTCTTTTGTATGGTTCATCAACCAAAAAATAAGGCTTTCATGCTGAATTTCAGCGCGAAAGCCTTTGTCATGTCAAAG